>Ga0247609_10007673_pt1 | contig 10257 bp, 6 predicted proteins | sample 172DNAGHGlowgp2_FD_193487 | JGI IMG/M metagenome (GOLD analysis project Ga0247609, IMG submission 193487) | Sheep rumen microbial communities from Palmerston North, Manawatu-Wanganui, New Zealand - 1728 DNA GHGlow gp2 | ecosystem: Host-associated > Mammals > Digestive system > Stomach > Rumen ...
TGGGATTGCGGGTCCTTCAGACCTATAGTAGGGCTTTCCAGCGCTCGTAGGCCTCGCTGTATGCGGCCTGGTTTTTGAGGTCGGGCTCGATGACCTGCAGCTTCTTCAGTGCCGAGAAGGCCTCTGTGTTGTCGGCATAGATGCCTGCGCCGATGCCGGCACCGCGAGCGGCGCCCACGCTGCCGTCAGTGTCGCAAAGCTCGATGGTAGCGCCTGTCACACCTGCCAGCGTGTCGCGGAAGATGGGGCTGAGGAACATGTTGGCCTTGCCGGCGCGGATGGTCTTGAGGTCCATTCCCATCGCCTTCATCACTTCCATGCCGTAGGCGAAACTGAAGACGATGCCCTCCTGTGCCGCGCGAAGGAGGTGGGCCTGCGTGTGCGTGTTGAAGTTGATGCCATGAATGCTGGCACCCACTTCTTTGTCGCAGAGGACGCGTTCCGCGCCGTTGCCGAAGGGAAGGATAGAGAGGCCGGCTGAGCCGATGGGAGCTTGGGCCGCCAGGTCGTTCATCTCGGCGTATCCGATGCCAGCCGGCGCCACGTTGCGTCGCGCCCAGGAGTTCAGGATGCCCGTGCCGTTGATGCAGAGCAGCACGCCCAGTCGCGTTGCCTGTTTTCCGTGGTTCACATGGGCAAAAGTATTGACGCGGCTCTTCGGGTCGTAGGCGACTTGGCCGAGCACGCCATAGACGACGCCCGATGTGCCAGCCGTCGTGGCTGCTTCTCCCGGCTCGAAGACATTGAGCGAGAGCGCATTGTTGGGCTGGTCGCCAGCGCGATAGGTGATGGGCGTTCCCGCCTGCAGGCCCAGCTCTGCGGCAGCGGCGGCATTCACCTCGCCTTGCAAGCCGAAGGTCGGCACGATGTCGGAGAGCATATCCTTCGGGATGCCGTAGTAGTCGAGCAGGAATTGTGCCGGACGCTCTTCTTTGAAGTCCCACATCATGCCTTCCGACAGACCGCTGACTGTTGTGGCGGGCGTGCCGGAGAGTCGGCAGGCGATGTAGTCGCCGGGCAGCATCACCTTATATATCTTACTGAAGGTGTCGGGCTCGTTCTCGCGAACCCATGCCAGCTTAGAGGCGGTGAAGTTGCCAGGCGAGTTGAGCAGATGGCTCAGGCACTTCTCGCTGCCGAGGTCGGCAAACGCCTTCTGTCCGTAGGGGACAGCGCGCGAGTCGCACCAGATAATAGAATCGCGCAACGGCTTCAGCTCTTTGTCCACGCAGACGAGGCCGTGCATCTGATAGGAAATGCCGATGGCCTTCACCTCGTCTTTCTGGGCGCCGCTGGCCGCCATGATGTCGGCTGTCGCGGCCTTCAGGTATTGCCACCAGGCCTCTGGGTCTTGCTCTGCCCAGCCAGCACGGACGGCCTTGATAGGCGCTTCGGTTTTGGGGTAGAAAGCGGAGGCGATGCAGGCTCCGCTCTCGGCATCCACGAGGGATGCCTTCACACTAGAACTGCCTACGTCATAGCCAAGCAAATAATTCTTTCTCATAATTCACAATTCATAATTCGTAATTCATAATTTTCCTCTCTCTCCTGATTGAAGACTCTTCCACAGAGCGGCCATCTCCTCGAGCGTCCTGCGCTTTGTCTCGGGCACAAGTTTCCAGACGAAGATGGCGGCAACAATGCAGAGGATGCCGTAGAGGCCGTATGTGAACCAGTGGCCGAAGTCGTCGCCCTCGGTGAGGTGCATGTTGAACATCGGCACAAACGAGCTGGAGACGATGAAGTTGAATATCCACTGGAACGCCACCGCGATAGCCACCGCTTTGCCGCGGATGGTGTTGGGGAAGATTTCGGCAATCAGCACCCAGCAAATCGGTCCCCACGAAAACATGAAGCAGGCGGCGTAGAGCATGAGGCTGACACACGTGATGGCCTCCAGTCCCTCGTGCCCGAAGGTGGCAGCCACGCCCAAGGCGCCGATGGCCATACCGATGGAGCCGGTGATGAGCAGCGGTTTGCGCCCCAGCTTCTCCACCGTGAAGATGGCAACCAATGTGAACATGATGTTGATGAAACCCATAATCACGGTTATCATCATCGGGTCCTGCATGCCCATATCGCCAAAGGTGCGGGGTGCGTAATAGAGGACGGCGTTGATGCCCACCACTTGCTGGAAGACGCTCAGCATGATGCCTACGAAGATGCACATCCAGCCGTAGGTCATCAGCTTTTCTGTCTTCACCACCAGCGAGTCCACGATTTCGGGCAGGATTATCTCGGCCTTGCTGCTGCCATTAATATTGGCGAGGACATTGAAGGCCTCTTGGTTCTTTCCGATAGATACGAGGTAGCGCGGAGACTCGGGAACGAAGCAAATGAGCAGGGCGAAGAGGCCGGCGGGAACTGCCTCGCTGCCGAACATGTATCGCCAACCCGTCGTCACCGTCCACTGCGCAGCGGGATTGATGGCTGCGATGCCCTTTCCCATCTCCTCCACAAGCGGCTGGATGTGGTCGCCCAGGATGAAGAAGTTCACGAAATAGACGACAAGCTGGCCGAAGATAATGGCGAACTGGTTCCAGCTGACCAGCATGCCCCTAATCTTATAGGGCGCTATTTCACCGATGTACATGGGGCAGATGGCCGACGCCAGGCCGACGCCGATGCCGCCGATGATGCGGTAGAAGTTGAACATGAGGAGCAGCGAGAAGAGCGGTTCGCCGTGCTTGAAGAACAGGAACTCCGGCTCCATGCTTCCCAAGGCGGAAACGAAAAACAGCAGTCCCGCGATGATGAGCGACTTCTTTCGGCCCAGCCTCGTGGACAGATAGCCCGACAGCAGCGAGCCGATGATGCAGCCGATGAGCGCGCTGGCAGAGGTGAAGCCGTGCCAAAGGTCGTTGTACTCAAAGTCGCTGGCCTCCATGAAGAATGCCTGCAAACCCTTCTCAGCACCCGAGATGACGGCTGTGTCATAACCGAAAAGCAGTCCGCCGAGAACTGCAACAAGAACGACGGAGTAAAGATAGGCCTTACTGCCCGATTGTTGTGTTTGATTCATGTCAGTTTTAGGTATAAAAATGCGGTTTTCCGTACAAAGATAGTATTTTTTCCGGAAAGACCGTTCGCAAGTGACGTTTTTTTGCAAAACAAGTTCGAAAAAAGTTGGAAAGCCACTCGAAAAAAGTCATTTTCTAACGCCTTGTTAATCAATACCCTTAGCGAGGGCCATTATATATTCATGTATGTATAATTAAATGTACATGTATGTATAATTATAGATACATGTATGTATAACGAACTTCGCTTGCGGCGTTTTGCGTTTCCGCGTGCGACAATATAAACAAAAAAAGCCCGAATCTCTTCGGGCTTGCGCTTCAGGATGGGCTTGAACCAACGACCCCATGATTAACAGTCATGTGCTCTAACCAACTGAGCTACTGAAGCAATTTGCAACTGCTTGGAAAAACTTGCGCTTCAGGATGGGCTTGAACCAACGACCCCATGATTAACAGTCATGTGCTCTAACCAACTGAGCTACTGAAGCAGTTTTTTTCGCTTTTTCTTGCAATTGCGGTGCAAAGGTATAGGTTTTTTCGAAAATATGCAATACCTTTGCAGAAAAATTTGCACAATATGGAGAAAATAATCGGAATAGGCAACGCCTTGGTCGATATTCTGGTGCGTTTGAAGGGCGATACGCTTCTCGAAGAAATGCAGTTGCCAAAAGGCGGAATGACCTTGATTGACGAGGCTCAGCAGCGAAAGCTCCGGGCCAGGATGGAGGGTTTGCAGGTGGAAAAAGCTACTGGCGGCAGTGCTGGCAACGCGATGCTGGCTCTTGCTCACCTTGGTGGAAATGCCGGTTTCGTCGGCAAGACAGGAAAGGACGACCTCGGCAAGTTCTACAAGGAGAACTGCAAGAAGGTGGGCATCGATGCTCGGCTTTTGCAATGCGACCTGCCGACGGGAGTTGCCAATACGTTCATCACGCCCGATGGCGAAAGGACGTTCGGCACTTGTCTGGGAGCTGCGGCAACGCTTCAGGCGAACGACATCACACCAGCCCTTTTCGAGGGTGTCTCGATGGCACATATCGAGGGCTATCTCGTGCAGAACCACGACCTGATGGAAGCCATTTGTCAGACGGCAATGGAGCAAAGCGTACAACTCAGCCTCGACCTTGCCAGCTACAATGTTGTCGCCTCGGACCTGCCTTTTTTCCAGCATTTGGTGCAGGACTATATCGACGTCGTCTTCGCAAACGAAGAGGAGGCGATGGCATTTACGGGCAAGGCAGATCCAATGGAGGCTTTGCGTGCGATTGCTTCCTACAAGTGCTTGGCCGTCGTGAAGCTCGGCGGTAAGGGTTCTGCGGCAAGGCTTGGCAGGGAAGAAGTAACGGCAGGCGTGAAGCCCGTGCCCGTCGTAGATACCACTGCAGCAGGCGATTTCTTTGCTGGCGGCTTCCTCTACGGCTTGATATCGGGTGCCTCTTTGAAGGATTGCCTTCGCTTTGGCACACTTCTTGCAGGACGTATCATAGGAGTGGTGGGCACGAAACTGCCCGAAGACGTTTGGAAAGAGATAAGAAAAGAGTTAAGAAGTTAGGACAGACAAGTAGTGAAAATGAAACGCGCCTATATATATATAATAATGTGTATGCTGCCGTTCGCTTTGGCAGCGCAAAAGAAAGAGAACGCCAATTCAGCCATAAGCCGCAACCTCGAGCTCTTCAACGACATCTACAAGCAGCTCGACCTCTTCTACGTCGATTCGCTCAACGCGGATACCGTGATAGGGTGGGGCATCCGCTCGATGCTGCAACAGGTAGACCCGTTCACCGACTATTATCCCGAAGACGATGAGGACCTTCGCCAAATGGCAACGGGTAAATATGCCGGCATTGGCAGCGTCATTCGCTATCATAAGAAAGAACAAAGGGCAGTCATCAGCGAGCCTTACGAAGGGACGCCCAGCCAATTGGCAGGTGTTCAGGCTGGTGACGTCATTCTTTCCATCGACGGCAAGGACGTGAAGGGCATGCTCACGCCCAAGGTCAGTTCGATGCTTAGAGGCGAGGCAGGCACAACATTCGAACTGAAAGTGCGGCGAGGCGAAGAGGAAAAGTCGTTCCTCATCACGCGCCAGACGATACAACTTCCGCAGGTGCCTTATGCAGGAATGCTTGCCGACGGACAGACCGGCTACATCTATCTGACTGGCTTTACGGAAGGGGCTTGCCGAGAGGTGCGAGAAGCATTGGATGAAGTGCGCCGCCAAGGAGCCAAGCGCCTTGTTTTTGATTTGAGAGGCAACCCAGGCGGAGCAGTCAACGAGGCTGTCGACATCGCTAACCTCTTCCTGCCGAAAGGCAAGAAAGTGGTCTATACGAAAGGCAAGATGACGCGCACAAATCGCGAGTACTACACGGCAACGGAACCTGTGGACAGCTTGATGCCGCTTGTCGTTCTGGTCGATGGCGGTTCTGCCTCTGCTTCCGAGATAGTGGCAGGCTCTTTGCAGGACTTCGACCGCGCCGTCATAATGGGTGCAAGAACCTACGGCAAAGGTTTGGTCCAGATGATTCGCGAGTTGCCTTATCATGGCACGCTCAAACTCACCACCAGTCGCTACTACATTCCCAGCGGACGTTGCATACAGGCTTACGACTACCGGCATCTCAACGCCGACGGCTCGGCAGGAACGGTTCCCGATAGCCTGACGAACGTCTTCCATACGGCTGGCGGCCGTGAGGTTCGCGATGGCGGCGGCATCAAACCCGACGTCGAGGTGAAGCCCGATAGCTTGCCAACGATGATCAACGAGCTGTTGAACAGCGACGAGTTCTTCGATTATGCCACTCATTTTTGCCGTACGCATCCCTCGATACCGCCAATTGGCGAGTTCAAGTTGAGCGACGAGGACTACCTTGCCTTTGCCGACAGCATTGCAGCAAGCGGTTTCGAGGGTGGAAAGCCAGCCAAAGAGGTGCTGAAAGTCTTGCGAGACGTCATCAAACGCGAGGGTTATCAAGAAGCCACGCAAGCCGAACTCGACGCCCTTGAGGCGAAGCTCACCTACGACGTCAAGGCCGACCTGCTGCGCTTCCGCAAGCAAGTGGAGCCGTACCTCTGCGACGAGATAGCCGTTCGCTACTACTTCCAGAAAGGCGCGGCACAGCAGCAGCTCATCGGCGACCCGTGCATCGAGCGCGCCTTGCAAGTGCTTTCGTCCGACGAATACAATAAAGTCTTGGGGAAATGAAGAAACATAGTCTCCTACTCCTGCTTTGTCTCAGCCTTTCTGCCCAGGCGCAAGAGGACAGCTTGCAGCAGGACAGCATTGTTCGCATCCTTGCCATCGGCAACAGCTTCTCGCAAGATGCCGTCGAGCAATACCTATGGGAGCTGGCCGACGAGGCAGGCATCAAGATGGTCATCGGCAACGCTTATCGCGGAGGGCAAGGCTTCCAGTCGCATTGGATTGATGTGACCGAGGCCAACAACACCTTCGAATACCGTAAAGTAGTGAATGGCCGACGCTCAAACAAGCCTCGCTCCTCGCTTGAAAGCATCATCACCGACGAGCCATGGCAGTTCATCACCTTCCAGCAAGTGAGCCAGGAGTCGGGACTCACCACCACCTTCGAGCCCTACCTCACCTACCTTATCGGCTACACGAAAGAGCGGCAGACGAACCCCAATGCCGTCTATGGCTACCACCAAACCTGGGCCTACTCGCACGACAGCACCCACGGCGGCTTTGCCAATTACGGCAACCGGCAAGACGTGATGTACGATAGCATCTGCGCCGCCGTGCAGTTCGCCTTGGCAACCCATCCCGAGCTCAGTTTTGTCGTACCTTCAGGCACAGCTATTCAGAATGCCCGCACCACATGGCTGGGCGACAACATGAACCGCGACGGCTATCACCTCGACCTCAAGATAGGGCGCTACACGGCCGCTTGTACATGGTTCGAGACCATAACAGGCATCTCGCCCGTAGGCTTCAGCTACCATCCCGACGGCATCGACTACCTTGCAGCCCATACCTGCCAAGTCGCCGCCCACGAAGCAGTGGCACATCCCTTCGAGCGAACCGTCCTCAATCAGGAAGGCCTGCCAGCCGTCAACAACATCGTGCCGACAGGACTCGTAAAGCTCAACTTCGGAGGCCAGCACACCAACGACCCGACCTGGAACGACATCACGCCCGACATACGCACCCACCTCAGCATCCTGGACAGCAACATGAACCCCACCGGCATCCTCGTCACCTTAACAAGCGAATTTGGTGGCACGAACAAGAACGGCGCGACCTATACCACCACCAAGATGCTCATGCCCCCCGACGTCTCCAGCTCCGCCCTTTGGGGCTATGCCGTAGGCAAGTTCGGCAGCCAAGGGCCAAAGCAAAGCGCCGCCATAAAACTGAGCCACCTCAACCCCGAGCTCGAGTACGAGTTCACCATCTTTTCCTCTCGCGACAAGTGTCAGGACTTCCGCCAGACAAGCTACATCCTGCAAGGCGCCGATACTTGGGCAGATGCATTGCAATCCGCCAACAACGCCCACGAGACAGCAGTCATGAAGCACATCCGACCCACCGCCGACGGACAAATCACCCTAACCGTCATGCCCGGCTCGCCAGGCAACAACCCGAACAAGTTCTACTACCTCAACGCAATAACAATCAAAGCAAAACATTAATAAAATATCATGGCACAGCAACAGAAACAAATTCAAATCCAGTTCCGCTTGATGGACGTCAAGCAGCTGCAGTTCGTCAACCTCGCCAACGAGTGGCCGGAAGGCGAAATGCAAATCAACAACCAGCTCCAGTTCAACTGCGAGACCGACAAGCGCATCGTGCGCTGCAACGCCAATTTCGAGTACAAGAAGAACGACATCACCCAGCTCATCCTCGGCGTGCAAACCGTCTTCGAGTTCACGCGCGACAGCTGGAGCTCACTCTACCAACTGGGTGAAGACCAATGGGTACTGCCCGCAGGACTGGTGCAACACATGGCCGACATCACCATCGGCAGCGCCCGAGGCATTCTGGCCGTCCGCAGCGAAGAAGCCGGCATACCGAAGCAAATACTGCCGCTCGTCAACCCAGGTCAGATGCTTCGCAACAACATCGCCTTCAAGCGCGTCCCGCAGCAGCAGAACGGCCCAGCAGGACCGCTGCCCATGGACGGCACCCTCGGCACGGCATAAAGCCCCGATATAAATAACAGAGCCCCGCAAAATGTCGGGCTCTGTTGTTTTAGAGTGGTTATTCTCTTACTTAATCAGGATTTTCTTGTTGCCCACGATGTTGAGGCCTTTCTGCATCTTCATGAGGCGCTGACCGGCCACATTATATATCAAGCCGTCGGTGGCGGTCTGTCCCTTGATGTCGCCGATGCCGTCTATCAGGTCGTCGATGCTGCCGTCGGTGTGCAGGGCGATTGGCTTTGGCCACTCATCGAGGGTCGGGTCAACAACGAGGTAGCACTCGAAGGCATAAGCATTGCTTCTGCCTACAAAGTTATGCAGGACTCCGTTTCCGCCTACATAATACGTGTGCGTGATGTGTAACTCATCAGCATCCATCTGGTTGTAGTCGTACAGTCCGCCGAACGCCATTCTGTTATCAAAGAGGAATACGGGTTGTGGCTCGGTGGCTTTGATTGTGACGCCGCTAAACACAGGGTCGACGATGACGTCGCCGCCATTCCACCTGATGATATAGGGACGGCCAGCCTCCAGCTTCGTGACAGGAGTGAGGCAGTCGATGACGAGACAGCCTTCCACCTCCTGCGCTGCCCCTATCTGCCTTACGTCAGCTCCCTCGAGCGGGCTGCCGTCCAGCTCGACGTCGAAGGGCAGGCAGATGGTCTGCCAAGTGCCGGCCTTACTGAAGGTGCGGCCTTCGAGGGTAACGTTGGCCACTTTTCCGTCGTTCTCCTGGATGAGGCCAGAGTTTTCTCCATCTGTATTGAAGACGAGGTCAACGGGTTTTGGGTTTCCGTTGGCGATGACCATCCATTCGCCTTCTATCCTGCTGCCGTCGGCATGGCGCGGTTCGTGCTCCTCTGCGTCCCAGTATGCGCCCTCGGGCTCCAATATCGTCTGTCCGTCCTCGAGCAGCAGCTCTCTCAAATTGTATATCGCAGGGGCGCCGGGCCTATAGGCTTTGACTGTGGCATTGTCCTTCATGCAGAGGGTGCTGTACCAGTTGGGATGGCCGGCCCTGTAGCGATAGAGTCCGACGACGCCGCAGTTTGCCTCTATCGTCACGTTGTCGCATATAGTCAGGGTGTCGCCTGCTAAGTAGAGGCTGGTGTAGTCGCTGTTCAGCGTGAGAACGCCGTTGCCGGTAATTGCCGAATTTTTAGCACTGCTGGGGAACCACAGGGCTTCGCAGTCTGCAGCGCCCGTTATGGTGTTCAAGCCTTCCACGTCAACGGTCACGCCGGGTTCGCCGATGTAGAGGCCAGTGCCGCGCTCTTCGGGAAGCCCCGTTACGGTACCCGAGCCCTGAATTGTGGCATTCGAGAGCGTCAGCGTCTTTGTGTCGGGGTCGTAGCGCACTGTGCCGTCGCCAAGCACATCGCCCTCGTTCTTTCCTGTAATCTGCTTGCCTGTTATCCAAATGTCGTAGGCGGGAATCGCCGTGAAGTATCCCGGCTGTCCGGGCTTGTCGATGCGAGCGTATTCAGAACCATACATAAAAACCTCGCTGTACGCTGTCCCGTTACCGCCAACAAGCTTTTCACAACCAGAAAACATTTGACTCCCATTTCCTATTTCCAAGTTCAAGTTCGCCGTACTCCACTTCTCCTCATCGGCATAGATAGTTATCAGTTCGCTGTCATGATAGAACATTTGGTACATGTTCGTTACATTGGCCGTATTGAAGCTGCTCAAGTCAAGGCTCGTCAACGCGTCGCATAATGCAAACATACTCTGCATGTTCGTGACATTTACCGTATTAAAACTGCTCAGGTCAAGTGAGGTCAATCGTTTGCAAAAAGTAAACATTCCTGTCATGTCCGTGACATTTGCGGTATTGAGATAACTTAGGTCGAGGGAGGTCAGTTGGGTGCAACGATTAAACATACGCTTCATGTCCGTGACATCATCAGTACACAGGTTCTCCATGCCAATGATGGATGTCATGGAACAAAAATGGAACCAATAAGCCGTGCTGGTGGGTCGGTAAGCGGCAAACGACTCGTCAATGACGACTGTTTGGGCAAGGCCATAGGGATTTTGCTGAAAGGATTGAAGTTGTCCGTGATTA
>Ga0247609_10007677_pt1 | contig 10255 bp, 8 predicted proteins | sample 172DNAGHGlowgp2_FD_193487 | JGI IMG/M metagenome (GOLD analysis project Ga0247609, IMG submission 193487) | Sheep rumen microbial communities from Palmerston North, Manawatu-Wanganui, New Zealand - 1728 DNA GHGlow gp2 | ecosystem: Host-associated > Mammals > Digestive system > Stomach > Rumen ...
TTACGTATTGATATGTTTCAAGATTTTGTAATTCGTCATATGCTTCTTGTTGGGCTTGGGTATATGGTACTGTTTCGGGCTCGTCTAATGTAAATTCTATAATAACTGGATTATTATTTGCATATTTATCTGCCAACCAACTTTTCCATGCTTCTACGGTTACTTCTGGTAACATTCCTGTTCCTATTTCTGCAAATAATTTTCCAACTCCTGGTCTTAAATATGGTTTGCCTGTTGTTTGATATGTTAATTTATATCCAAAATAATTACAAATTATTGGATTGGCTGTCATTCCAGTTATACTTTCTAATAAAAATTGACCAGAATTTGCACTTTGTAATCTCCAATTCTCAGTTCCATCTAACACAATTTGTTTCCTTATATGTTTTATTCCACTATCTGTTAATGTACTTCCTTGATACATTTTTTCTGTTCCTAGTGGGAATGTGATTGTTTTTTCTTTATATGCTTCATAGTCTGTTACTAATCCATTTTCTAATTGCACATCATCCGTCTTTAAAGTAAGCGATGCTAAAACTTGTATTCTAATATAATGACAATTTTCAGGTATTACAAAGGTATATGTTGGTGAAGTAATAGTATTTGTTCTTGAAATCCAATTCTTACTACCATCATAAAAATATATTCTATAAGCATCATTACTAGAGGATTTCTGCAAAGTACCTGATAAAGAATAAGTATTGTTTGGGATTACTTTATAAAAATTTTGGGTATAATGTGAAGTTGAACTAGATACTGGATTACCATTATCATCTAAAATACCAGATGCAAAAGATACTTCATCTTGATTAAATAAATTTTTACCTACACGCTTTATCCCTACATCTCCTGTTAAATTTCTAATCTCACTTGGATAATCTATATTTGGCTTTGGTATTCCCCCTGTATATCTTTCTGTTGTGGCTGTTTCTCCTGGTGTTAATGTTATATAAAAATCACAATTATAAGTAGTTCCAATTTGAGTATTACACACAATCTTAAATTCTGTATTATCTTCTTCAATAGTTATTGTTTTTTCCCCATTACTATTTAATGATATTGACCCACTTGGGTTTGTTCTAGTAAACAAAACACCTGTATAAGTACCTATAACTTTAATTCTATATGTTCCTGCATTTAATATAATTGGGTCTTGATTATAAGTAAAACCTACATTTTTAACTGCTGTTCCTGTCATTGTTACCTGCCCTTGCGAATTACATACATAATCAACTTCACTTTGTCCACCTATATTACTTCTTTCAGTAAAAGATAATTTATTTGCCCCTGTTGTTGTTTCTTGCCTGCTAAATCCCTCAAAATCTAACTTACCATACCATAACGCACTATCTGTTGTATGTATGCTTGTTCCTGTTGCTGTTGCATCTTTCATCATTGAAGGAATTTTTGCCATTTTTTCTTGTAACTTTGGAGCTATTTCTTCTATGTCATCTTTTGCTGTATCTACTACTTCGTTAAATTCTGTTGTTTTATCTTCTACATTGTCGTTAAAATCTGTTGTCTTTTGTTCTGCATTTTCATTGAATGTAGTAGTCTTGTTTGTTGCGTTCTCATTAAAAGCATTAGTTTTATTAGTAGCATTTGTGTTAAATGTGTTTGTTCTTTCTGTTGCATTGTCGTTATAATCTTTTGTCTTGTTTGTAGCATTAGTATTATAATCTCCTAATTTTTCAGTATGATTATCATTATATGTTTTCAATTTGTTGGTATGATTAGTGTTGTATGCCCCAAATTTTTCAGTTGCATTATCGTTATAGTCTTTTAATTTATTTGTATGATTTGTGTTATATTCTGTTGTTTTAGTATTAGCATTTTCATTAAATGCATTTGTCTTATTTGTTGCATTTGTATTGAAATCTCTTGTAGCATTTTCTACTTCTGTTTCAAAACCTTCTCTTGCTTGTTCTGCTCTATCTGCATCATTCTTTGCACTCTCTGCCTGTCTTGTTGCTTCTTCTGCCTGTTCGGTAGCTGTTTCTGCTTGTTCTGTTGCTGTCTCTGCAGCGTTCTGTGCGTTTTCTGCTGAGTTCTCTGCATTATCTGCAGAGGTTTGTGCTTCGTCTGCACTAGCTCTTGCTTCGTTTGCTATGTTTTGTATTTGGGCTACATATACTTGCCACTCTGTTGGTTTTAGGATTTCATTTTCTGTTTTTGTTTGTCCTGCCCCTTGATTAAAATATTTACTTGCAAAATTTGTTGATATTTGATATGTCTTTATTACTTCATAATAAGTTCCAATATCTTCATTTCTAGGAACTTGAACATATACATATACATCATTTTCGAGTACATAATATTTTTTATTTGTATTTACTTCAACATCTTGTGTTTGAAAATATTCAATTGTATATCCTCTGAATCCAATAGCATATGAACCCCACAATTCTTTGTCTATGTAAATCTTAGTACCTATTTCTGCAACTCCTTTTCCTTCATCTGGAATAGTTCCACCTTCTTTTAGAACAAATACTGCTTCTTTGTGTAAATCGTCCCAAGAGTTATCATATTCTATATCTGCTTCATAATAATTTACACTCCCAGAATTAGTCTCTTTATCACCTTCAAGTGTTAATTTATCTCTATTAAGAATAAATTTCATGTTATCCTCCTTTTTCATAAAATAAGAGCAACTATAAAGAAAATCTTTACAATTGCTCATTTTTAAGCTTATATTAATAAAATAATTTGCCCCATGTTACTTTGCCTACAACTCCATCAACTGTTATCCCTTTTGCCTTCTGGAATTGTTTTACTGCATTTAGTGTACCATTACCAAACACACCATCAACTCCATTAGTGTTGTAGCCCAGACAAGCTAATCTTGCTTGTAATAAATATGTAATGTTACCTTTCGCTCCTATTTTTAATTTCTCACAAGCTGTATGTGTTTTTATTCCAAATACTCCATCAACTACTAAGCCTCTTTCAAATTGTTTGTTATGTTCTTTTTGTAGTCCTATTACTATTGCTTTCTTTGTTTCTGGTCCTGCAACGTTATCTACTGCTATATTTAAGCCATATCTTGAATTAAGTGTCTTCTGGATTGCAGCTATTGTACCCGTGTCAACTTTTGTGGTATTTTCAATCGTTTTTGTCGCCTTAGCATTTACTATTTCATCAAATGGATAATTCTTTCCAGGACAAGCAGTTGAATTTACGTCTCTATGTCTTTTAATTGCTGTAATTGGATATTTACCTTTTATGTATGCAATTAATTCTATTATTGCCTTTTTCTGTACTTCTGGCATTATATCTGTCTCAAAGTTGCCTTCTGCACATATCCCTATACTTGTGTTATTGTGCCCATAAGCATGTGCTCCTATTGTATCTTCTCTTCTGCCTCTATATGTAGAGCCATCTTTTCTTACATAGAAATGATATCCTATGCATGTCCAACCATTGCCTTTATGTATTCTGTCTATCCCTTCTACATCTCCATTACCTGCTCTATGGTGTAGAATTATTGTGTCTGTTTTACTTCTTTTTTGTAGCGTTCCATTTAATGTATAAGTTTTTTCTATTATATTCATAGCTTATTCCTCCTTATCTTTAATTACTTTGTTACTTAATAAGTAAGTACCTATAACACCTTGTACTACTGCTATAACTTGTACTATTTGTATTGCATAAGGTATCTCTATCCCTTCTACTGAATTAATGCCTGCAACTAATGCTGCAATTATTGCTAATATATTTGTTGTGTATTTTGCTATTTGTTTAATTTTCTCCATATTTAAACACCTCACTTCATTAATTTTTGCCATTTATCGTGTATGTAACTGTTACCTTTTAAGTCTTTAATATAATGATCGTACACTTCATATGCTCTTTGCTTCTCTGCATCGTCCATATTTTCGCCTTTCTCTACGGACTTCAAAAATGTTACTAGATAGTTCTTGCATTGATTTACGTCTAGGTCATCTATTTTTTTATATATCGGTGCAAATCCTTTATCTATTATCTTCTTACAGAACACACATATCGTTGTTACTGCTGTTATAAAACCAGCTATTAATATTACCCAATTCATAATATTTTCCATTTTTACCTCCTAAATAATAAAACATCCTCCTAATTGCAATTTATCTCCAACTTTAAGTTTCCATTCTCCATTAAAATTGCCATTTGGATTAGCAGCAACAACTACATTTGTATAATTATTAGTTGTGCCTCCTTGATTACCAACAGCCATTGTCATTAATGTATAATTATTAGGTCTAAATCCTGTTGGAAATGTTACCAATGCTTGTGTCCAACCATTAGTAATTTCTGTATCTATTATTATTGAGAAAAAGAATGATACTACATTGCCACTTCTTTTACACCAATTATAATTTCCACCACTTTGGAAATGCCCTACATCACTTGTTAAACTCCCTGGCGTTAATGCTGATACAGGCGTTAAAACCATTTTTTGCCATTCTCCCCAACTTCCTGTATAAGTTCTTACAAATATTTGAGATGTCAATGTATTGCTATGTATTGTCTGTGTATATCTTTGATCTCCGTGATTTTTTTCTACTATCAATTTAAACCCTGCACCAGTTAGTGGACAGTTTGTCAATGTATCGGTTACTGAAGCAGATGTGCTTTTGTATGCTCCTACTGTTATATAATTGTTTAAATCTGCATTTAAAGGTATTTCTGTTTCTGGTAACTGTAATGTGTTACAATCATCTAAATACTTCAACTCTGTTTCTATCTTGTTCATATTTGTTTTACTTAATGGAGCTGTGTTCCAGTTTGTTTTTTGATATGCCATTATTTTCCCTCCTTCTTTTCTTCTTTTTTCTTTTTGTTCTCTTCATTTATCTCTTTGCTCTTTTGACTTATTAATGCTTGTTTATACTGTTGTTCTTCTATGCTATTTAATTGGTCATATATGTCTTTTATAATAGGCTTCAATATGAATGCAGGTAATCCTGATTCATTGACTATGCCTATTATCTTCTCTTTTACTTCTCTCTCTTTTAAAATTAGCTCGTCCATATTTTCATCTCCTTTACCATTCACTTAATACTGCTGTTAATATTCCACCTGTAAATACTAGCTTTCTCCAATATTGCCCCTCGTGTTGTACTATGATTGAAGCATTTTGTCCTGTTAAATCTTGTAAAGTATTTGGGTCTCGTGTATTATAATGAGGTGATTGTATTGAGTCTCCCCATACCGCTATAGCACTAAGTTTGCTTACATTAATTGTTCCACCATTAATCCTATCTCCACTCATTGTCCCAGATGTTATTTTACTTGCACTTAAGTTTGGTATATTACTCGTTGCCAATGTTCCTGATATTGTTCCTGCAGGTACTGTGCAAGTGTTTTTGATTGTGCAGTTGTCAAATGTTCCACTTGTTGCAGTTATTGTTCCGCTAATGACTGCCTTTGTTGAGTGTAGTGTTCCGTCAGCTCTTACATAAAATGGATATTGATAATTTCCACTCGTGCCAGTTCTTACAACAAGGAAATCTTGATTTCCATTAGATGCATCGTCAAGAAAAACCGTATTGTTACCATTTTTTGCTGTAATACTATGGCTTCCTATTGTAAATCCTCCTATTGTCCCACCTTTTGCAGCTATATTTCCATTTTTGTCAACACTAAAATTAGTACTCGTTATTGTGGTATTGTTGCCTGTTAGGTTTAAACTTCCACCACTTATCTTACTTGCGGATAATGTTCCTGTTGTAATACACGCACCATTTATCGTTGTTGTTCCACCTGATAAACCACTTTTGGTAGCATAAGTGTTAGATGCACTTGATATTGTTAAATAATCTGTTAATTCTAATCTTGCAGCACTTATCTTGCCTGTTGTTATATTTGCTCCATTGATTTCGGTACTTCCACTCTTTTTCAAATCTGTAAACTTAACTAAGCCACTTAATGTAATGTTTGCAGATTTACTATCTATCTCTGTCCCATCTTCATTTCTCAATCTAATTGTAAGTCCGCAGCTCGTACTGTTGTCTGTTGCTGCTAATTCTATTGATTTTGCGGTTGATTTTATTCTAGTTGACAAGTTATTAGTCGTAGTCTTTGTTGCATATGTTTCACTTACTTGTCCCATAAGTTCATTCGCTTTTAAACTAACAGTTGTGTTCATTTCTGTAGTTGTTGAATAATTTGTAAGCTTTGCATTTACATTCGCTAATATATTGGTTGATACTTGTGATATTTTGCTGTTTGTCTCTGCCCTTGTTGAAAATTGAGATGTATAATAATTTTGAGCCATCAGTCTAGCAAATAAATAGGCTTGGTATGGTGTTGTCTCATACTTTAAGATTTCTACTGTATAATTTCCGTCAGACAAATTAATGTGTGGAAATTCAAAACTTTTTGTAATTTCTTCTGCCAATAAAACTACTTCACCACTGCTGTTGTATGTACATTTTTTATTTACACAACAAGTTAAACGATCATAATCTAATATAAACTCATCGTAATGTTCTGCATCATAATACAATAAGTCGTCAGGTAATTCGTAATCAAATACTTCTGACGTTGTAGTATTCGTAAACCTTAAAGTTCTGCCAGTCAAATACAAATTGTCTGCTGGAAATAAATCATCTCGTGGATATAAATAACTAATATTATCTAAAAGTGGGTGTATGACTATCCTAATTGGTTCTGATTGATTTATATTTTCGAAGATTAATCTTCCTGTGTTGGTTTCTTGTGAAGTTGTTATATCAGCCACATCACTTATTGAACTTTCTATTTTTCCTAATTCAATATTGATGCCAGTTATTTGCGTATCATAATAATTTATTTTACCTGCCAACCCCTCTATTCTACTAACTGCTAATGTTCCTGTTGTAATAAAATTAGCATTAATCTGTCCATCCATAGTCATAGCTGTTTCGAACGGTCCTTCATATCCGTTAGAGCTAAAACCAATTCCTCCAAGGCCAAATCTCCAAACATTTCTCGCATTTTCTTTTGGCAATGTATCTAAAATAAGAATTTCATTATCATCAATGTATACATATCCATTTTTGTTTAGTGTATTTATTAAATTGGTTTGTGCATTTATTACTACCTCTTGTTTAGATATTGTTTGACTAATTTGGAAAATTGAATTTTTTATGTTATCGAATTTTGTTTTTACATCTCTGTTATAATTTCCAAAAGTCAAAGATTTAACTTTTTTTGAAATAAGATTATATTCGTATTCCAGTACCTCAGTTTTTATATTAACAAGAGGATGCTTAACTTCTATGATGTCTCCAATTTCTAGATCGTCATTAATATTAGATATAATAGTATAACTTATTTTAGGCAATTTATTTTCTTCCAAATATGCTGAGGCATTCTCTCTTAATTCTGCTATTAGACCTTCTTCTGTCTGTTCTTCTTCGTCAATATTAGTCTCAAAATTTACTACTCTTGAATAAGGCTTTTCGTATTGTATGTCGCTGTCTAAGTATTTCTCTGGTAGCATTATTCCATCATACCCAACAGGATATAATCTAGTACACACAGAAGACCAATCCTCGAAAATATCAAAGCCTTGCATATTTTTACCATAAATAACAGACTCACCATTGTCATGACCAACTGACGTTAAGAAACTAATGTTCCAATTATCCGCATCGAAAATTCCTCCCCAACGTTCTTCAAAAACTGTCCATGCTTCTAATAAATTTTTACGTACGAAGTATGCTGTACTCATTGTTTGTACATTAGAATAAATAGTAAAAGGACTGGTTTTATCAGTCCTTTGATTTATATAGTTCAATCCATTTATGCCATTTAGATTAGTTGGTCTTACATCTACTAGAATATAATCTCTTGCATCAAACATAACATGCTCTGCTGTAAATTTAATTTTCCTTGTACTATATTCTATATTTTCTCCTATTCTAAATGCTTGTGGATTTAACTTGGATTTTGTCTGTACTACACACAATTTATCTTTACTTATATAGTCTTTATATTTAATTGGTATTTCAACTTCTATGTACCAGCCATTTAAAGACTTTTTCTTAAATTCTAAACATTTTAATGGCTCTATAATTATATTTCCTGCACTTGAAAAGTCTCTATCATTAGCATCAAATATTTTAATCATAGCCATCTATCCTTCCTTTTCATTTTAATTATGCAATCGCCTGAATGAGTAGTTATTGTGTTTTGTCCAACATTTAAAAATGGAAGTTCATATCCTATTGTTATATATCTGTCCCTATTAAACCCATTATATTTAACTGTTTTTTCCATACAATCTATTTCAACATATGTATCGTTTCCTGCAAAATTATAAGTAAATCTAACATCATTGATTGTTATATCAACTGAACTTGATGTTCCTTTTTCTAGTCTTATGATTGGTCTACTTTCAATATTTCCGTCATTAGTCACCCTATTAGTCACTGTTACAAATTCATCATTTGCTTTGTACCAAAAAGGATTTCTTATAAAATTTGTGTCAATTATTCTAATGCATGCTTCTCTACGTGGTTCTTGTTGAGCATAAAACCTTGCTGTTGTTATTCTGCCTTTATATTCAAGCTCTCCTGTCCCATTAAGCCATGCTAAAATGTCATCCATTTTACTAATGTTTAAACATTGTACATATATTGGTCTTTCAATATACGAATATCCTAATTCATCAAATATAGCTCCATCTCTACCTTCAATTTCAGTAATTTCATATCGTTGAGCTGCTCTTGCCAAAAAATGTTCCTCTTCTTCAATTACTACTTGCATATCTGTACTTGATATTCCTTTAAATATAAACATTACATCACCTCATAAAGTTCGTTTTTTACAATTCTAGCAAATCCATCTTCATCTAGTTCTAATTTGCAAGAGTTCAAGGCCTTTGCAAATGCTTGATACATTATATTAAATAGTTTGTTGTAATCTATGTTCATAAAATTGGTACCAGTTTGAATATTTGGTATATTAATGCCAGGAGACATTTCACTAAAAGAGTCTAAAACATTATCTGCAACATTTTCTGTTTGTTCATATAAGTTTTTCTCTTCATCTGCTATCCCTTTTTCCATTCCGTTTCATTACATTTTTAAATATTTCACGTGTCTTACGTGATGGTGAATGTATGTCAAATGATTTTTTTAATCTTGATATAATTCCTTCTGCAATTCCTGATGCTTTTGCAAATAATGAAGGTTCGGAATTTTTCATTTCATCGAACATTGGAGACATAGCATTTTTCATAGCTTCTTTAGTCTTGTTAGGCATACTATCATAACTTTCTAATATTGCATCTACCATTGCTTGATTCTCTTCTGATATATCTCCTCCATAAAGTTCTGTATTAGCCAACATTCCAAGCCATACTCCTAATTGTTCTGCTTCACTGTCTGACATATATTTATACATTTGATTCCAAGTATCTCTTTGGTGAAAGGCAAAATTATCATTTTCTCCTAAAATTGCATTATATGTATCAGTTACATACCATAATTCGCCATCTTTAAGTTGTCTTATTTTTTCGTTGTGTGCTTCTTCTAAAGTCTCTTGTACACCCATATAATGTTTTAAATGTTCTGCAAAATCTCCATCTTGATTTGCTCTATCTGCATATCCATTCGCATAAATTGACCACAATTTTCCTACTTCATCATTTGCTGCATCTATCTTTTGTTGCTGATGTTGTATTATTGCGTTATATTCTGAGGCATAAGCTTCGTTCTGCATGTTTGCTTCATCACCATAACGTTGATTTAAAAGAGCTACTTCTTCTATCGTACTATCTTTTATTTTAGAAATTATTGTATCTGCTTGTTGTTGTGCTGTCTTTATCCATTCTTGTGATTGAACCTTATATTCATCTAAGCTTCCTTGAAAAGTTTCTGCATTTGTCACTGCTTGCTGAGTTATTGCATTAGCTATAGCCTCTTGTATTTCTATCTCTCTGTTTTTTAATTCTCTCAATCGCTCAAAATACTCATCCAATTGAGTTATTTCTTCTTGTGTATATCCTCTACGTTCATCTGAAGCAGTTTTACATATCTTTGTTATACCTTCTTGAATTTCATTCATTTCTTCTTCGAGTGCTTGCTGTTCTTCATTAGTTGCAAACATTGTAGTGTTGAAATTACTTAAATATCCTTCTGCATTTTGTAGACCTTTTTGAAAATCTGTTACTGCATCTCCCATATGTCCAAAAGCATCTCTAACTTTTCTGTTGTTTTCTTCTGCGGCTATCGCAATTCCTGCAATTATTCCTGTTATTGCTGTTATTGCTATTCCTACTGGACTT
>Ga0247609_10007678_pt1 | contig 10254 bp, 9 predicted proteins | sample 172DNAGHGlowgp2_FD_193487 | JGI IMG/M metagenome (GOLD analysis project Ga0247609, IMG submission 193487) | Sheep rumen microbial communities from Palmerston North, Manawatu-Wanganui, New Zealand - 1728 DNA GHGlow gp2 | ecosystem: Host-associated > Mammals > Digestive system > Stomach > Rumen ...
CGCAGCCAGGGAACTTCGGCGTCTTCGTGGAACCGCGGATAGACGGAGCCAATGACCAGGACTTTCATCTTAGGTTCCCGTCTTGGCGGCTTCGCTTTCGTCCTGGATGCAGGCGGGGTAAACGATGGGGCGCACGGCGTTGGGCAGAATCAGGGAGATGGCGCTGAATTCGCGCCTCTGGGCAATCTGCTCGATACGGCCACGGACGCGGTTCCAGCCTTCCAGCTTGGAGTCCAGCAGCAGCATGCCCAGACCGGAGTTGTTCTCCAGGAACCCGATGATGTCGCTTCCGCGGCTGTTCTTGGTCAGGGATTCCAGGAACACTTCCCAGAAGATTTCGTTCTGCTCGTCGGTCTTGAGCATTTCTTTGATGGTCTTGAAGTCAAATTCGAGGTAAACGAAGGAACTCTTATCCTCGTCGCTGCGGATAATTTCTTCTTGACAGCGCCTTTCGAATATTTCCGCGGTGTAGATGGAAATATTAAAACGGCATTTTCGAATAATTTCGAAGAGGGTTTCCTTCATCATCGCCCATAATTTAGTCTATTTTTAGGGCATGCAAAGATTGTTGAAGTTGAAAAAAGTGCTGAAGGCAAGCGATTTGTCGTCGCTGGCCGAAAATTTCAGGGCCATCAAGGCGTCTGTCGCGAAATTGCGCAACCTGACCGCCGAAGAGGTTACCACCCTGGAAAAAAACGGCAACCGTTGCGAGGACTGGAACCGTGTGCTGGTGGAGCCCAATTTTGACCCCGCCCGCGTGCAGCGCTCCGTGTTCATGGGCGATGTCCGCCTGCCCGCTTTTTACGGCACTCTTCTTTTGCCCGGCGACGTTTCGTTCCCTACGGGAATTTACGACAGCCTGGTCCACAACTGCATCGTGGAAAACGCCCTGGTCTATAAGGTGTCCATGCTTTCTAACGTGCTGGTGCGGAGCAGCGCCGTGGTCCACAACGTGGGGACTTTGGTCAGCAGCGGCAAGATCAACTTCATGATCGGTTCTACCATGTCGGTGGGTAACGAGATGGGCGGTCGGGAACTTTTCGTGTTCCCGGACATTACCATGGACCTGGTGGAGGCGCAGCTTTTCCACAAGGCGGAATCCGATGTGCAGCAGTCCTTCGAGGAACAGCTGAAAAATTTCCGCGAAGAAATTTCGCTCCCCTTTGGCGTGGTGGGCAAGGGCGCGGTGGTGAGTAACACCAACATCGTGCGCAACAGCTGGATCGGTGCCCATGCCCGCGTAGAAGGGGCGGCTAAGATCCGCAACACCATTATCCTCAGCTCCCTGGAAGAATCTACCCACATTTACGATTCCGTGATTATCGAGAATTCTGACTTGCAGATGGGCGTCAAGGTCCATACCGGCGCGGAGGTTCAGCGTTCTGTGCTGATGAGCCGGTCAAAGGTAGGCTGCAAGGCTATCGTGAAGTCTTCTATTGTGGCGCCCTGCTGCCATATCGAAGAGGGCGAGGTGAACAGCTCTTATATGGGACCCTTGACCCAGATGCACCACCATTCCCTGCTGATTGCGGCCCTGTGGCCCGACGGTTGCGGAAACCTGGGCTATGGCGCCAACGTAGGGAGCAACCACACGGGACGCATGCCTGACCAGGAAATTATGCCCGGCCAGGGGATGTTCTTTGGTCTTGGAGTAAACGTGAAGTTCCCCGCCAACTACAGGGAATCTCCCTTTACCCTGATTGCAAGCGGTGTGACCACCATGCCCCAGAGGGTCAAGTTCCCCTTCTCCCTGATTCGCTCCGGTGACCCGCAGTTGATGGGAGTGCCTGCCCGCCTGAACGAGATTTTGCCCGCCTGGAATTACGCCCGGAACGCCTACGCCCTGGACCGCAACATCTACAAGTATGCCCAGCGGGGCAAGGGCGCTGTGCCCAATTCCTACTTTAGCCTTTACGGGGCGGAAACGGTTCACTATGCGTTTGACGCATACTGCCGCTTGCAGGTGAACCAGGTTCAAGACGTTTATACCAAGGAACACATCGACGGCCTGGGCGAAAACTTCTTGCGGGAACGGGTCCGCCAGAAGGCCCTGAAGACCTACGGGGAATACCTGGAACGCTACGTGCTGGACCAGATGATAGCCCTGGTGGAAAACGACGCCTCCCTGGCGCTTCAGCCCCCGCGGGAACTCCGTCGCCTGCTTTCGGGCGACCTGAACCGGGAAGTTTCGCGGGTGGTGCCTATGCCAGCTACCTTTGATGAACTGGTCAAGCGCTACCGCACTCTGGAAAAGGAATGGTTCGACGGCGTGGCCCACGGGCTTGACAAGGACATTGCCCGCGGCAAGGAAATCTTCGACGATTACGAGAGCGCTCACCCTATCGACAAGAATTTTGCCGAATGGGAGAAGAACCGCTTCGAGGAATCTGTGAAACGCCTGAGCGCCGTGCTGAAAAACCTGGGCTAGCTCCCGATGGATTATCCTGTGCTTTTGTTTGCGTTGCTTGCGCTGGAGATTGCGGCGCGGGCTGTGCTTGAAATTCGTGAGAGGCGCGTAACCCAGTTGCGTGGCGGTATGCTTGCGCTTTTGCGCCTGATTCCTTTATTGAACGACATAGTGCCCCTGCCCGAAAGTAGGCGGGAGGTGCCCGAAGACCGTTTTGTGGAAGAGCACGAAAAGGCCCATCGTGAATTGAAGCACGGGGTTCTGCGGAACCTGCTGAAGGTAATCCTGCTGTGCCTTGCGGTTGGGTTCTTGCTGTTTTTGGTGGTGCGTCTTGGGCTACCCTGGTGGCAGTCCTTGCTGTGGCTCCACCTGGCGGCGATTCCCTTCAAGCTGTTTTTCCACTGGTCCTGCTGGGGCCAGGAATTCGAGGCCGACAACTATGCCTACAAAAAGCTTGGCAAGAAAATGGCCAAAGACGCCATGCGCGAACTTGTCGCAAGGGAGATTCCCTACACGCCCCTGTTTGCGCTTTTCTATCGGGAACACCCTACGGCAGCCCTCCGTAGCCAAAGGCTGCTGAACCGCTAGGGCTTTACATCATTCTCGCACTTTACGTTGTCATGCCCGCGTGGTTCGGCGTCGCTCACCAACCTTAGCGGGCACCTCCTATCATCAAGGAGAGGATCCATACTTTTTATACCTGCTTAGATAGATGTTCCCGCCCAACCGCAAGCACTATCCCGTTCACCACGAAAGCCGCAATCATCAAGACATCGCCGGTATGGCCGCCCAAGGGCCCCGGCAATGCGGGGCAGAGTTTTCCGGCCAGTGCGAGTGCGCCTCCTGCCACAATGGCTACCGCCACGAATTTTGGCTTTGCCTTGAGACCCAAGAGCCCCCACAAGATGGGGACGGTGAAGGCTCCCGCATAAACGGCCAGCGCTAGCAGCAGTGTCCCGATGATGTCGGTAAATACCAACGCCAGCAGGAGTGCCACGATTCCGTTCAACAGAATGACGATGCGCGCTTTTGTAAGCGGTGTCATCCCCGCGTTCTTCATTGTCATCCCCGCTGTCATTCTGGAGCCACGCAGTGGCGATAGAATCACGGGGATCTCCTTTTCGTTGCTTACATCAAACAATCTGCATATAATAACCGAGCTGCTCAACAGCGTAGTGTCCGCACTGGAAAGAACCACGCTCAACAGCGCCAGGGCAATCAGGGGTATCAAGGGTTGCGGCAGAACCGCGTTGGCGATGGCGGTAATGCGGGCCCCCTGCACATCGCCGAGGCCCACGCCATAAACCGCCAGGAACCCGATGACAAAGGCCACGGGCACAAGGATTGTTGCCGCCGTGAAGATGGCCTTTTTTGCCGTGGCCGTATCCTTGGCGCAGAAAACCCGGCTGAATATGTCTGGGCCCGCCGTGTAGGTGGTGCCGTAGGTGAGAATCAGCAGGAACAGGTCAAGGGGCGAAAAGTTCGTGTTGAAGGGGAACGCCGGTGCCCCCTGCAGGATTGCGGAAAGCGACGGCGCCGCATTTGCAGAATCACCGCCAAACAGCGCAAATCCTGCCAGTACGACAAGCCCAAGGATAATCAGGCAGGCCTGCAGAAAGTCTGTCCGCAGAATAGAAAGCTGGCCCCCCGCAAGGGTATATCCCGTGAATACCGCCGCCGCGATAATCGCCGCTGCGGTATAGCCGAGGGTTGTAAATGTCATCAGGAGTTTCGCCGCCGCAATGATTTGGGCGGCAACAATGCCGGTCCACGCGACCGGTATCACCAAGGATGCTACTAGTCGCGGGCCTTTCCCATAAAGATTCTCCACTAGGTCGGGGAGGGCGTATTTTCCATGCTGGTAGGCACGGCCAGCAAAGGGAATCAGGGCCAAAAGCCCAAGGGCCCCCACAAGCATGAACCAGGTGGCGGCCCCACCCAGCCTGGCGCCGGAATCAATGGCTCCAATCACAGCCGACCCGCCTAGAATGGTCGCCACAAGGCTCCCTGCAACAGCTTTAGCCGAAGCTCCCTTGCGCGCCACGAAAAAGTCGGGAATGTCCTTCACGTGCCGCGCGCTTCGGGCGGCAATAAAGATCAAAAAAATGAGGTAGACAATAAGAGCAATATTCATATTGGGCGACGAGGCAAACTGTTGCTACGTGGTGTCGCCAAAGATAGAAATTGCTAGAACTTCCTGCTGGCGATGAACATGACCATCCGCAAGTCCCATTCGCTATCGACCTGCTTTTGCAGCAGTTCTTCCGTGGTGGGGTAGCGGCGGTTTTTGAACACGCGGTCCCTTGAAACGACGGCCATCAACATGCCGTTCCATTTTTCGCTAATCTTGACCGATGCCATGGGAGTGAGGCTTACGGTCTTGAATCCGGGATTGTAATCCTTGTAGGTGTCGTCAAAGTCGTAGGCGTGCTTGAAGGCGCTTACGGTGGCAGCGAACATGAACATGGGCACCCGCTCAAAGGGCAGCATGTAGATGAGGGTGCCGCCGTACTTGTACCTGAAACCGTTAACCATGTCCTGGCCCCCGGCCTTCCAGACCTGTTTGTCTTCGGCTCCGGTGTATCCGGAATAGGTGTATTCGGCCGTGCCTTTCAAGATAATCTTGGTCCAGTCGGACTTGGGCAAAAAGGCGAGTAGGGGGAGGGTCAGTGCACCGTGGTAGTTGATGCCGTAAAGGTATTCGGTAAATGTCACGTCTTGACGGTAATCCCGTTTTTCGGGATCGTAAACGCCCATGAAGGTGGCGGTCTCGCCATAGTTGATGGCGGTCCCACCCAATCCCTGGACGCTAAGTTCTAGCAGGTGAATCAGTTCCAGGCTGACTCCTGCACGGAGGTTGATTCCTTCGAATCCGAGATTCCCTCCAGAAGACCCCTTCAGGGTAAGGAGGGGTCCCATATTTTTCTGGATGTTGAAATTGAGGGCCCACGCAGGCACAGAAAAGGCAATGAAGGGCCAGTTGTGCAGTGTCTTGGAATTCCTGAGGGAATTGTGGGGGAGTACCAGCGTGATAATGGAGAAGGTGTTCTCGAAGGCGCTTGTGACTCCGGACGCGTCTGGTTTTGCGGCGGGCTTTTCCGGAGCGGTAGCTGCCGAATCGGGCTGTGCCCCCGTCGTAGAATCTGAACCTTGCGCGTTTGCATAGAATGGCAAGAGAACTGCCAATATCAATGCCTTAAAAACGTTGCAAGATAGCCGTTTGCACATACGCGGGTGAAAATATAGGTATTTTGTTCGTTTGTTCGTGCTCCGACACGCCATCTAGCAAGAACATTGGCGCACTTTGGTTGGTCTTTTTCGAACGTATTTTTGTATATTCTTATGTATAGAGGTTTGTATGTCTCGCTTTTTTGCCCTAGTTCTTGCTTTTATATGTGCTGTGCCGGCCCTTGCCTTCGATGTCTCGGTCAAGGCCAACGTGGATAACGCCCAGGTGTTCGTGGGCGACATGTTCAATTACGAAATCCAGGTCACCGCCCCCGAAAACGCTGTCGTGGATCTGCCCAGCTTTGTCGGGAACCTAGGCAGTTTCGAAGTCAAGGAAATGAAAAACGAGAAGGTCACCGAGGGCATGCCCAAGGGTTCCGCCAGGTTCGTGTGGCTTGCGACCCTCAACACCTTCGTGAGCGGAGACTTCCTGATTGCGCCCCAGCAGGTCCAGGCCGTTGTCGGCAGCGATACGGTCAAGGTGAATACGGACCCCGTGGCGGTTAAAGTCTCCATGCGCACCACCGGCGAAGAGACGGATATTTTGGAGGCCGAAGACCCCCTGGATGACCCCAGGCTCCCGCAGTGGCTTTTCATTTTGCTCATTGTCCTCGGCGTAATCGTGCTGGTGGTTCTCGGCTGGTTCCTCCATAAAAAGTTTGCGAAGGTGGGTGCGGCTCCCAGGCTTCCGCCCTACGAAGAGGCGGTGCTCGCCCTCAAGGAACTGCGCCAGAAGAACTATCTGGCCGAAGGCAATCAAGGCGACTACTTTATGGCCCTCGGGTTTATCGCCCGCCGTTACGTGGAACGCCGTTTCGAGGTGGACATTCTGGATGCCACCGTGGCAGAACTCAAGCAGAGAATGGCCCATGTTGCGGGGCTCCCGCAAGCCTACAAGGAATCCATGGTGACCCTTGCCGTAGAGACGGAGCCGGTGAAATTCGCCAAGATGAAGCTTGAAGGTGAACGCTGCCGCTTCTGGGACGAATGGGTCGACCGCCTGCTCGAAGACACCAAGCCCACTCCCGAAGAGGAACAGGCCAAGAAGGATGCGCTGAAAGCCGCCATACGTGATGTGAAGGCGGAACGCAAAAAGAAGAAGTAAAAATGGAATTCACTCTCGAAGAAATGCGAACCCACCTTGCCGCTCTGGAGGCAAGAATTTCAAGTGCCTGCAAAATCGCAGGCCGTAGCCGTGAATCTGTCAAACTCGTTTGGGTGAGCAAGTTCCACCCGGCAGAAGCCGTAGAAAACGCCATCAGCCTGGGCGCTACCGATTTTGGCGAAAACCGGGTGCAGGAGGCGGAACTCAAGTTCTCTACACCCCGCACGGCCCTTGACGGAAGCCGTGTCCGCTGTCACGTGATTGGTCCTGTACAAAGTAATAAGCTCAAGAAGGCGGCCATCGTTGCCGACTGCATCCATTCCATCGCCAGCATGGAAGCGGTAGAAAAACTGGAAAAGGTCTGCGCGGCCCTTCCCGGAGAGAGTGGCGCGGGCAAAAACTTCGACATCCTTTTCCAGGTAAATGCCGGCGAAGAAGAGACTAAGAGCGGTCTAGACGTTCACGAAGCGGAGGCTTTCTTGAACGGCTTGGCTGCCCGCGGTGAAACGGCGTTTCCTCACCTTCATTTCCGGGGGCTCATGACCATCGGCAAGAACACCGGCGTGGCCGAAGATTCCCGGGAATGCTTTGCCTTTTTGCGGAACCTGCAGCAGAAATTTTTGGCCAAGGGCGGCATATTCGCGAACTTTGACCAGCTTTCCATGGGCATGACCGGCGACCTGGAGGTTGCCATCGAAGAAGGATCCACCATGATTCGGGTGGGCACCGCCCTCTTCGGCGAACGGGACTATAGTAAGCCCGTCAACGACCCTGTTTAGGCCATATTTTTCGTTCTGTCCCCTTTTTGTCTTCCCCGACTTGTTCGGGGATCTCCTTTTTTATATACATTTCCCTTGAGTAACAAACAGAAAGGAGAACCTTATGACTGTTGGAATCGTCGTTCTTGTCTTGGTTGTAATTCTTGTGGGCTGGTTCATCGCCATGTACAATGGCCTGGTGAAACTCCGCAACAACCGCGAAAACGCCTTTGCTAACATCGATGTGCAGCTCAAGCAGCGCTATGACCTGGTGCCCCAGCTGGTGGAGACCATCAAGGGGTATGCTTCCCACGAAAAGGAAACCCTTGAAAAGGTGACTGCCGCCCGAGCCGCCGCCATGAACGCCACCACCGTCGACGAGAAACTTGCCGCCGACAAGGCCCTGTCGGGCGCTCTTGCCGGACTCCGCGTGTCTTTGGAAGCCTACCCCGAACTGAAGGCCAACCAGAACTTCTTGCAGTTGCAGAACGAACTGGCCGACATCGAAAACAAGCTTTCCGCCGCCCGCCGCTTCTTCAATTCCACCACCCGCGAACTGAACAACGCCTGCGAGGTGTTCCCGAACAACATCGTGGCTGGTATGTTCGGCTTCAAGCGCGCCCCCATGTACGAGGCCACCGAAAACCGCGAGACCCTCAACAAGGCCCCGGAGGTGAAGTTCTAATTGTGATTAGTAAACAGTAGGCTGTGGATAGGGTAGGGGAAAGCCTTCCCCTGGCTCGCACTTTGTTGCTCGCCACCCCTTCTGCGGGGACACCCCGCAACGCCCCGCCTTCGGCCCTAGCCACTAATCACTAACCACTAGCCACTGCACAATGAAATACGTCGGGCTCCAGACACAGATTTGGCGGAATAACCGCAATACGTTTATCCTGCTCTGCATGTTTCCCGTGATTCTTCTCGGGATGGTTCTCCTGGCGATTATGACCCTGGATTTTTTCGGCTGGTTCTGTTGGGACGGAGCCTGCCCGCCGGGTCCACAGGCCGCCACCTTCCACTGGCCCATCATCTGGTACTATTTCAAGGACGCCATGCCCTTCACGCTTTGCATGACGGGGCTCTGGTTCATTATCGCCTACTGCACGAATACCGCTATCATCCGCCACATCACCCATGCGAAGCCTACGGAACGCAAGGACAACCTGCGAGTCTATAACCTGGTAGAAAACCTCTGCATCGCAGGGGGCATCGAGATGCCCCAAATCAACATCGTCGAAGACGACCAGCTGAACGCTTTTGCCAGCGGGGTAGATGTCCCGTCTTTCACAATCACGCTTACGACCGGACTTATAGACAAACTAAACGATGCAGAACTGGCCGCCGTCATCGGACACGAACTGACCCACATCAAGAACCGTGACACCCGCCTGATGGTGGTATGTATCGTATTCGTCGGGATTTTTGCGGCCATCCGGTCCATGGCCGTGCGGATGCTTATGGGGCTGCTCACCGGGCCCCGCCGCCGCACCACCAACCGCAGCAAAAAAAATGGCGGCGGCGGTGGCGCCATATTCGGAATCATCCTGTTCCTGGTGGCGCTTATCGTATGGAGCACCGTCGGATATTTCTTCAGCTGGCTTACCCGTATGGCCATTTCCCGCACACGCGAATACGTGGCCGATGCCGGCGGTGCCGAACTCTGTGGAGACCCTTTGGCCCTGGCCTCTGCCCTGCAGAAAATTTCCGACAATCCGGGTCTTGACAATGTCCACCGGGGCGACGTGGCCCAACTCTACATTATCCACCCCGACGAGGAATTCGACAACGACATGAAACTCTCGGGCTGGGTGGCTAAGGCGAACACCATGTTCTGTACCCACCCCGATACGCCCGAACGTATCAAAATTCTGAAACAGTTCTAGGGAAAAGAGTATATTTTCATTTGGTGGAATCTACGGTATGATTTGTAAAGTGATAAAATACCTGTGGATGGGAACGGCGTTTTTGTGGTTCGTCGCCTGCAACGGTGACGATTCCTACATGTATCACGACTATTGTGAAAGTTATGGCTGTAAGCCTTCTACCGAGGTTCTGCAACGGCCCACGTCTTTTGCCTTGGAACTGCAGTTGAACGACTCTGCCGACTCTCGGATGGCGAAACTTTATACTTTGGATTGTGAATTCCTTTCTGGAGAAGATTCGACAGAACTCAGTACGTTCTGCGTCGATAGCCTCAGGTACGGCAAAAGCGATTCCCTAAGGCACCTGCCCCAAAGGAACAAGAATTCCTACGAGAGTTTTTATTCTCTGTACGTAAAGGACGATGGGTCTGTTCTAGAAAAGTTTGCCCGAATTCCCATAGATGACGACGACCATTTGCGTTTTACCCTGGTGGATCGCAAGAACAAGAAGAAAACTTTCGATGTGGACCTATCCGCCTTTATCAAGATGTATGAACTCCATGGAGACACCTTTGAATTTAAGTTTCCGGACAGCACCACTTTCACTGCCTTTACCCGCGATACTACATTCAGCGAGAAGGATTGTGCAGTTCCATTTACGAGTGAAAAATCGTATGAATGCTATGATTATTCCGTTTACGGTGACACCTATATGGATACGACCATCTATTGTATTCTGCAACCAGGCGATAGTTACGAAAATGTTTATCACTATATGACTACGTCAGATTTTTCGGGTGTGCATTTGAGCGATATCGGTGATTCTAGCGCCTGCAAGTCGCAAAGGTTCTATGCGAGCATTACAGAACAAAAACCATGGCTTATCTACTATGT
>Ga0247609_10007684_pt1 | contig 10252 bp, 5 predicted proteins | sample 172DNAGHGlowgp2_FD_193487 | JGI IMG/M metagenome (GOLD analysis project Ga0247609, IMG submission 193487) | Sheep rumen microbial communities from Palmerston North, Manawatu-Wanganui, New Zealand - 1728 DNA GHGlow gp2 | ecosystem: Host-associated > Mammals > Digestive system > Stomach > Rumen ...
TAAACCTTTCAAAATACCAATCGTTTGTGCTTTGTAATCCGATAATTCGTTCTCTTGTAAAAAGAGTTCCTTCATTGAGTATAATTTTTCAGGACTGAAATAAGTTAATAACAACTCTTCGTTAAACTTCATAGGAGGAATTAATCCTCGTTTAAAATAAACGAATACAATACTATCTAAAGCGTAATTAAAGAATTCTCTACTCGCAACTGAAACTTGATCAAAGTGACTCTTGAATTTTTTCATCGTGGTTAAAACGTTTTGTAACAAAGTTTTATTATTCTGACATTTTGGAAATTCAATTGCTCTCAAAAAACTAAGACCTCTTCCGAATTTCAATGTATAAGACAAGTCAGCTTGATCAGCACCGAATACTGGTTTTTTATCAGTTTTTGAATTGGCGTTATATAAATGAATTTCTCTGTTCATATTATTTCTACTTGTTAATGTCAAATTGGCCAATTGTATTCTTTTATCGTTATTCAATGAAACGTCAACTGATGGACAAAGATGAGGTAGAAACTTTTGAATTAATTTCCAATTGTATTCGGCCGGTATATTTAAATTGAGAAATTGAAATCCGCTACCTGATTGCACTGAACCTATTTCAGCATAGTCTAGAGGTAATAAAAACTCTGAGGTAATTATCTGTTCAAGTTCTACAATATCATGTTCATTTCCCGGATGTTGATCGTTGTCATAAATCATTTTAATTTCCTCCGTTTTCATAACTTTATTTTCTTCCTCTCTTATTTTAATCATTTCATCATGTGTAAATTTACTGACCTGAAGTTTGTTATTACGTGGTAAATCTATTAACGATGCAACTCCTTCTCCTCCGTTTCTTCTCTTCTTTGCGTTTTTATCTACTGGTCTAATAGCTTTATTATTACTGTTTATACCCGTTGTGATGTTAATCGATTCAATACTTTCTTCTTCTTCACTGTTGCTGTCTTTGTTTATCTCTCCAAATTTCGAATTTGAAATTGATGCTTCATCGTCTTTTCTCGACATGATAAAATTTAAAGTTTTTTAAATTTTAAAGTATCGTATTCATTTATTAACACATTCTTATAAAACGGAAGAATGTTCACACTTGAGTATGACCATTAACAATAACAATGTAACACTTTGATGTGAACACTTTAGTGTGAATCTTAAATATCAATCGATTAAGGAAATAAATGAAAAAAGATTTAAAAAGTGAATTAAAATTGATAATCACCGAATACATCTCCATAATCATTAATGAATTTTTTTATCGTATCTTTAGGTCCGTTGTTAGGTAAATCATCGTCATCATCAAAGATTTCAACCTCTTCTCCATTTTTGTTGGTTGGATTGATATCAAATTCGTGAATGAATTCATACTTGTGATCTATAGCTGTATCGAATTTGTGATTAATGATCGATTCCAAGTACTTTGGATGTTTCAAGAATTGCTTCTTGTCGAGATTAGAAGTGATGCTGTCGTAGTAATTGAGTACATGTCGTTTACAGTTGGGTGACATCACTTTAAATAAAGTTTCATAAAGTATCACCAATAAATCATAATGCATGTCATTTGGGAAGAACGCAATGGTGCATATCAATATGAACAGGTTGAATGGGTAAGTGGCATAAGTTGAAATTGAACGAACATTTTCAGCTATTATTGAGAAGTCACTTTTAATGTATTTCAAGTATAGAACCTTGTTAAATTCAGCCACTTGAATAGCTTTACCTCTTTCATTCCATTTATTTGAATCTAAATCATTTGATCTTAATTCGATTTCATAGTTGGTCTTTTTAACTCTTTCCAATAGCCATTTAAGTAAAGTTGAAGCTTTAGCAAAGTCATTACACGCAATAGAAGATGGTTCAACACATTTTCTCAACCCTGAATAATAAGATAATTCGAATGTATGCTTTACTGCTACATCACTGTTTTCGATGTAGACTTTAGTGAATGGTAATACTAGGAATGAATCATTTATCTTATTGTCAATGAAAATATCTATGTCAACCACTCCACCAAACATTTCAATTGACTTGACGTATCTTGGAAGAGACTTTCCGAATATCTTGACTATCTGTTCATCATTCAAGTCATTTTTAAAGTAAAAATGATAACCACCTGATGGAGTTCTAACAAATGGTGTTCTAAACAAGACACAAAACAATATTGTAGATGGTGTTGAAATTTGAAGTTTTCTAAAATTTTTCTGTGATGTATTTAGATTGAATTCCCGTACAATAATTTTATCGGGTACTTCTTCCAACTTAACACCAAGTAAATTAGCGTCTTCTGAAAATTCCAAATCCTTGGGTAAGTCACTATCTATATCAACATCAATCACAAAGTACCCTGAATTAATCAAGTTGAAACAGAAACCGGTACATTCAATTTCCTTTTGGATTTCATTATCATCAAGTATTCCACCGTCCAACTTTTGAGCTGTCAAGAATTTGGTATTCTTGTATAATGGAAGAGGTGTTACACCGGGTAGAACTGATTTATAATATTCATTAAATGAATCAACCTTTTCATGGTTAGACTTTTCCAAATCAAGTATTTCATTTCGTTTCGATTTATCTTGTTGTGATGGATTAACTGAAGACTGTGATTCACTTGACCTTTTCCTTGATTCAAAGAAGCTTGACATTAAGTTATGACACTGTATGAAACGGGAAGATGCTTTCGGTTGGCATTAATCGGTTTAACACACCCATTCGAATCTAAATCATATACAGATATCCACTGTATAAGTGTTAACTACGAAAAGTGACTGGTTAAGTGAATAAGTTAATGAAGACAGTCCAGTTGAGATGAAACCACGTGTAATTGGACATTACGAATCTTTTTATATTTTATAAAAAGCTATGAAAGGATTTAATTCATTATTCAGTTGGAATTACAACAGTTCCGGTTATAACCCGATAAACTACATGAGCAGTTTCAATCCATCCAACACTCTTCCGTTCGACAACATTTCCCAAGATGACAAGAAGGAAGTAAAGACCTTGAAACAATATTACAGATCAGATGAATTTGTTGAGTTGGAGAGAATGTGGAGTTTTAAACGAATGATATTAATTCGTGGACAAGAGTATATAATGGACAAATTCTATGATTATTTCATCAATTCAAATGTGTGCGGTAATTACGAGAATTACAACATGATAACTCAGCAAGCCGCCATTGAACTTTTACTGGGTGAATGGACTAATGACATTAATTTGAATTTCAGGAGATTCGATTATTTCATGACTAAAGTATTAAACTTTAGAAAGCAGCAATCGTTTTACATGGATAACATCGAAGGAAATTCGGTGTCGTTTCGGAATCCGTTCGAAGATAATGGCTTCATCCCGTTAACTAGATTCAACGTATCTCGAATTAACAAGATAAGTAAAGAAGATAGAATTACCAGGATTAATAATTGGTTAAATGGTGACGTAAACAATAATCGGATTGACAAAAAATACGGCTGCTTTTATTAGTGTTAATTAAATTTTTAAATTTTTTTGAATGGATTTTTTAATTTTCAGTTTTATGATAACAAGTTTTCAATATTACCGAGATTCCAAGTTTAGCGAATACAGTAAGCGACTTAATAACATTGAAATGAAAATGAAGAGTTTTTGTGATTACAACAAGTTCAATAATACCAGGTTGAATTTATGTAGATTCCCCAACTATCCGGATGAAGTAAAGTTAAAGTCGCTTAAACAACTAAAGATGGACTACTTCTCCAATAAATGTTCATACGTGAATGATAAAACTTTATTCGACATCTGTGTAAGAAACAACAGAAACTTTAATTTGATATTCAATTCAATAGGTTCGAAAAACACGATAGAAAACTTGTACGTTTTCATAGATAAATTACCATGTCAAATCAAGTTAATGACTTTATTCAAGAACTTTAATGATGAAATTGACTGTTACATCAGAATGTACATAAACATGTATCTGTGTTACGATCTATTGACATCTCTACTAGAGAACTACTCGGTTGCAACTGAAGTGGACATGTTAAATTTCTTGGAAATTTTAATAAATGAATTGTTCTATCCATTGGATAATGTATTCGGCTGATTTGGAGAAGTGTTTCATTGAATTCTTGTTTCGTGTTAAGTTTTTATCGATAATCGTAACCACTTTAATGTAAATACACTCAACTGGTATCACGTGTAAACCCATTCAATTCAGTAAACATGTACAAGTGGTATTACAGTTTACTCGTAATCGTACTTAAATGACAGTGAAATCATCTCTCCGTATTCCCCGAAGTGTAGTCATTGTAATTACCATTGTCGTGATTTGGGAGAAGTGTTTCAATTGACCTTGTTATCAATTCATAACTGTAAACACCTGATTGTAATCATACCGATTATTAGTAACTCTTAAAGTGTTTCACTGTAATTAACGGTAACTGTTCATAATTAACACCAAATAACTGTCAGTTGTTCTATTTATAATTTGCATCATCCAATAATGTATCGTAAAGTCTCATCTTTATTACTCAAATTTATTTATAAGTTATTAGTCGGTTTAAAACTTTTCTATTGATTATAGTAACGCGATTATTCGTTTTCGAAAAAACATTATTAATTTCTCAATTTAATTATTCAAAAACCAATTATTCATTTTTCATACATTATTACTCATAAATTTGATCACGCATCACAAATTTAGACACTTTTCCATTTTTAGCAGCCTGGAAGTACAATTTATTTATTTTAACTAAATTGGAAAGCGTTTTACTGTGGATGATGTGCCTAATGATAGCCTTAATTTCATTCTCATTCATTCTACGCTTTCTATTCGGAGAATAGAAGATCTTGAGATGGTTTCTACCGTTAAGTGGATACAGTAATCTACCCATGTACATCAAGGTTCAACTGGTGGATAAATTGGAGAGAAGTTCAAACTCCGTTAAACTCATGAACATTAAGTAGCTCTGTACGACTATCTCAATCCATGTAAAAGTTTCAACTTTTGAAGTGTAAACTGACGAGTGAATACATTGCACCGTGTATCATTACTGATTCAATTCAGACATCAAGATTTTCTCCAATAGTCACTAATCACAGTTGAGGTTTAACAACGTTAAATTTTTTATTAAAAAACGAACTGAAAAAAATAAAACAATAAATGGTCCAATGCAGTTTCAATCATTATTAAGTACTCAAGATGCTTATGACATGATCATGATGTAAATGCTACACTTCAGATGATATTAATTAATGCTGAAATTGACCTTACATCCCATTAAGTATTGGGAAAGGTATTCATTGATCAACCACTTTTACTTTTATCGGTAGAGGTGGTTTTTTAAAAGAGAGAGATAATAAAAATAAAATAAACTGTAAAATATTTAATTCCTTAATTTAGTTAATTTAAAACCGAATTTTTAGTTCTTTTTATGGGGAGAGTATTATTATTATTATTGTATTATTATTATACCGATGTATCGCAGGGAGTTTACTGGTTTCTGTAACTGGAGTTTAACGTGAATACCTTAGATGTTGACCGTAAAGAGTTAGAACACTTTTAGTGGTGTCCAGTAATCGATTAGTTAACGTTCAAGTGAGACCGTCTAACAGGTAGTAACCTTTGTACTGTAAACACTTTCAACCCCGTTTACTGCTGGAAGTTTGAACTATTATATTATTCTGTATAGTTAAATTACCATTTAATCTAGTTTAGAGTTATTACACTCAACAGTTTTCTCCAAGATACTCACACTTCGATCATCAACTTGTCTCGGATCCGGTGAACTAAAACCATCTAATTTAATTCTATTAGGTATAGTTAAACTAGTATTTACCTTTACCATGTTACACATCGTACTCCAACTTGTATGGGGTGATCGAAATTATTGGATTTAATAATTTTCTATTCGGTATAGTTTAAGTAGTAACCACTGCACACTGTAAACACTTTAACTCGGAACATCCATATGCAGTTTAAATTGGAAAGAGTTCACTCTCCCGTTTTATCACGGAAATGAAATATCACCATAAAGAGTGTACACGTATTACACATCAAATAGTTGGTAGTGTATGGTTAATAGGTAGTAATCACGACGGAGTATACACTTGTATTGGTATCAACGCGTAACAGTTACAACTATTTTATTAGTCGGTTTAATTAAATTTCTATTAATTATAGTTTCGAGTCGTTACAGCTTAGAGTTCTCTCCAAGATATTTACACCTCGCACACCAACTTGTCTTGATCCCATCGAACTATAATGTTTAATTTAAATCTATTCAGTCTAGTTAAGTAGTAATAACTTTAATCTGTAAACACCTTAATCATGGTAACTCGAACTGGTAGTATATTGGAAGAAGATTACATTTATCACCGAGTTGATATTCAGTAGTGTTCACTTAATCATTAGTAATCACCTTAAAGTTAACCAGTGTTGAGATACGTACTGTTAGAAGTGTTGACTGGATTACTATTCAATTTAATTCATTTTCTATTACTTTTAATTTAAGGTCATCACAGTTAAGAGTCTTCTCCAAGATGCGTACACCTCGATTTCCAACTTGTCGTCCATCCAACGATATTATAATGTTTAATTCATTTCTATTCAGTATAGTACATCCAGTTTCAACTGTCAGGTATACACAACTTTAAACTGTTCACTTGTTGCAATGATTACCGAATGCTATGGAATGTAAATGGTGTGTACATCAAAGTATTTCTCAACCCACAGATGTACCACTCTTCCGTATTGCTGTGTTAATCGATTTCAGATTGTAGACATTACAAAACCTTAAAGTTTCAGTTGGTCATGGATTCAAGTGATATAGAGTGTTTCAGTAACGTTGAAATTGATGATGATTTAACTCCCTCTGAAATGGGAATAGATGATGATACTCTGTTCGAAAAGACCGAAATAGATAAACCCGAATTGAAGTTTTACAGCTTGATGAACAAATTTTATTTCGATAAACTACACGATATGGATGATATAATGTCAAGTGAATTGGAAAAGTCACCTTATCTCAACGGTGATCAAATAGATAAAATCATATCAAAATGGGAATGGTGCCATAACGAATTCATTGAAGGTATCAATAAACAAAAGAAAACTTTTATCGAAAAGTTCAAGTCCATTCAAAACAGACCTAACAAGGATTGGAGAAAGGTTAAACGTATTCCACTTTGTTACGAAAAGTTCATCGAAGCTTATGGCAAACTCTGGAATGAAAGTAAATATCCTAATACTGGAATAGAATACAGGTACAAGAAATACAACAAGATTAAAGACTTCAACAGAGAGCTATACAAGGATTACTTAAACTATGATCTTGAAGCTATAAAAGACAAGAAGAGATTAGGTTTGTACGGTCATTTAAATAAGTACATGAAACATTGTGATAAGTGATTTTTTTTCAATCTTTTTATTTTTATTTAATGGTCGATATATCTTATGACTTGATCAAATTGACCCTGTACGACAGTATATATCGTGTAGTCGAACTTAAAAAGTGGGTACTTAATTTTAAAACGGGTGAATTACAGTTCGTGCGCTCAGATTCACAAAAAGGAAAGATTTACATTAAAAACAACGAATTGTATTTTAAAGAAGCGAAATTACAATCCAAAAGCCTGTTGTATGATGATGATAAGGAAAGTGACTACATTTTGTTGCAATTCAAACAAACCGATTTTAACTACACGTTTAAATTCTTTAAGACTGGTTTAAATACCATTGAAGGTACGGATATTAGAGTTCCGATTGAATTAAAGTTCTTTGATCATACTTATATAAGGACGTATTCGGAATTAACCAGTGTTAGATTTCCAATCACTTACAGTAAACTTTTAATGGGAAGATCGTTGACAGATGAATACACTGATGTAAGAGAGAGTTACTACTGTAAATACATGCTTGAAAGAACGTTTTTGAACAACGATTCCAGTGAGGAATTCACGAGAAATAAATTGTATAGATCAAGACTGATAGATTCATTCCAAGATGTCACGTTCGATTTTAATGAAATGGATAAGAGTATCATTTTATGTGAAAATGGAATTTACGATGATTCACCTGGAATACTTTATATTTACTTCGAAAATAAATCAACTGATGATAACGGGAAAGTAACTTATGACTTAATATTGACATGTTGCTGTGATTCATATGCTTCTTATTACAAGAAGTTGGAAGGAAGTTCCGATTCTCCTGATTACAGTGACTTGACTATATCTAATGGTCAGTTATCCATCACTTTCAACTGGACTGAAGCCGTTAAAGACTGTTTCCTCTTCTTCTACAGGATGATAACTGGAATTAGCGATATTCCATTAAAAAATGAAATTCCATCACTTAAATTCAGGTACAATATAGTCGGTTGGTTCACCACAGATAGATACAATGAAACTATATTCGATAACGGTAACCTTTTCCCAAGTGCCAGGAGTTTAATGAATGAATGGAACATCGAATTCCCTTTAATTAAATACGCGACCGAAGATGAAATTAAAGACGACTATACATTCGGTAATTGTTTTACTTTAGGTATTAACGGGAATCACTACAAATCTCCTCCGATAGACTTCTTTACGGCAACTGAAGATTACATTAGACCTTATACATTCCTGTTATTGGGAATCGAAGTCACTGAAAACGATCAAGCAGAAACGAGTGAACAGATGACAGTAATTATATTCTTTAAACGAAAGAATAAATGTGACATCAAAGTGTATAAGAGTATCAATCAAAGTGACAATGGTTATACGTTACAATACGTTAAGAGTTACTCCTCGTTGGATGTTGATTATAACATCGAAAAGACAATTTCTTATCCTTACCATTCAATTCAAGGCGGTATTTCATTCAACGAGAGAAATTTAATGTTGTTCTCTTATGATGGTTCAGTTTCATGGAATTCTCTAAGACTTTGTTCAAAGTTATCTAAAGGTGTATCAGATCATCTACTCTCTCCATTTTACTCTTTTAGGAGCATTGACACACAAGAAGGTTCAGTTAAGAACACCACCACGCTCGTTTTCAATGGTGAAAATGGTCAATACATTAAATATCAAGGATTTTCATGTGTCAATTTGAACGCTTTCGTTGTCAAGAAATACACTGATCCTCCTAAGGTGGTTACGGACATATCGTTCTATTCCAATTATCAGATGAACAACGATGATGTAGTGTTCGATAAAACGGAAGAAGCTTTATACTTTGAAAATTTCATTCAACTGTCTTCACAGACATTCAACGAATTAAGTAATATTATAAGATCTGAAACTGACATTGACATGGTAGTTAACTATGACATCGGAGATAACACTTTTATCGACTTTTACAAACTTTCTTATCACAGTTATAACAACATGTACAATTACAAGTCGTCGTGGATTCAAATTAACTACGCAACTCCACTCGTTAGGAAAGTTGGAATAGATGCAGTGTATTGGATAAGAGTTAATTCTAGTGAACTCGAATTGCATCTAAATTACAGCATTGTGTTCGATTTATATAAAGGCTTCTGCCATTTCAATGTTAACGGAGAGAACGATTACAATCACTGTCAAAAAGGAGAAGTTGCTAAAATAAAATCAATTTATTACAGAGTGCCATCCTGAAATCTGTGAATCTCCACGTTTTTAAACCTTTCCGTGTTTAAATCACTTTTGACCAAACATCTCAATTTTCCATTTGTGCCGAAGTAAATTATTTTGTTGTCGTTGTAATAATATATCGCTTCATGATGTACCGGAAAACTGTTTTTCCTTTTGAGCGAACTCCATGGAATGTACTCTCTATCGAACATGTCATAAAAGCAATCATCTTCACTAACTGCTGGTAAAGTGTAATTACTCATCTTGGATTTTCATTCAACTGTCCTTTCATTTGGGTACTCTTCCGTTAGATTAACACACTGAATTGTCAACACCTGAATGTCATTACAATCACTGATTTATAAGCATGAATCTGTCAACTAAAAATGCCATAAATGCAAGAGGAGAAACCTATAGTTCAATGCGATGATAACTTCATTTGTTTCGATGAAGACGGAGAAGTGCTTTTCATTGATTACATGCCTGATGTCGAAGAGGAGAAGTTACTTGAACCATGTGAAATAGATGAACTTGAATTCGATTGTAGTGTTCCAACTGAAATTGAGAAAGGTAAACTTTCGAGACCGGATTTGGTAACTTTATCAAAGTACATGAACAACGAGGATATATCGAACTTGGCTATGACATGCAAGAAAGGTTCAAATTTGGGTTATCT
>Ga0247609_10007685_pt1 | contig 10251 bp, 8 predicted proteins | sample 172DNAGHGlowgp2_FD_193487 | JGI IMG/M metagenome (GOLD analysis project Ga0247609, IMG submission 193487) | Sheep rumen microbial communities from Palmerston North, Manawatu-Wanganui, New Zealand - 1728 DNA GHGlow gp2 | ecosystem: Host-associated > Mammals > Digestive system > Stomach > Rumen ...
TCGCCGAGACGCCCGGCCGCGTAGAACAGGCAGAATGCGGCACGCTGTTCCTTGACGAAGTGGGCGAGCTTTCTCCGAACTTGCAGGTGAAACTCTTGCGCCTGTTGCAGAACGGCGAGGTGGAACGCATTGGCGCCCGCATCCCCAAGAAGGTGAACGTCCGCGTGATTGCAGCCACCACCAAGAACCTGCAGCAGATGGTGGAAGAAGGAACCTTCCGCGAAGACCTCTACTACCAGCTGCACATCTTCCCAATATACGTGCCGCCTCTCAGAAACCGTAAAACAGATATCGTTCTTTTGGCGGACCACTTTGTGGAGCATTACTGCCGCATCGTGGGCAAGAACGTGCGCCGCCTTGCCCGCACCACCATCAACATGCTCATGAGTTACCCGTGGCCCGGAAACGTGCGCGAACTGGAAAATGGTATTGAGCGCGCCGTCCTCGTTGCCGACGAAGACGTCATCTACCCGCACCATTTCCCGACAACGCTGCAGACCGCCGAAACCAGCGGCACTCCCGTGAACGGCAACCTGAAACTCATGGTGGAAGCCTACGAAAAGGACATTATCTGCGACGCCCTCAAGAGCAGCAAAGGAAAGGTAGCTGCTGCAGCCCGCAGTCTTTCCACAACGCCCAGGATTCTTACGTACAAGATAAATCAACTTGGAATAGACTTGGGTTCCTTTACGAAATAATTATCTTTGGCTCGAAATAAAGAGGCTTATGATGAGATTTTTCTCTAAACTTTTTTTGTTTGTGTCCATGTCGGTTCTTGTTTGCAACTGTTCTGACGATTCTTCCAGCAGTTCCAAAGTCAATGGACCCGATGTAGGGAACTCGTCCTCTTCGGAAACGCTTTCTTCAGGAGCGGCCGCAGATACTGCCGTAGAGTATGTAGAACCGCCGACGTTATCTTGTGAGCCGGTTGAAAGCTTGCAATTTGAATCTTCGCTTAAGCCGGATTCTTCGTACTATATCAAGAGCTTTGGCTTTTATGGCGATGTCTTGATTGCCATACCTCGTCACCCCAATAATTATGGACTCTACGGCCATGACAATGATCCTCCTATAGATACATTCTATGTCAAAAAGAGTGAGGCTACTTCGTGGGAGAAGCTTGACGCATTTAAACACCACCAATACGAGCAGGAAGGTAACAAGCTTTGCATTGTAGGGAAAAGGCTGGCGTTGGTTCGCGCTGGTGGTAATGCGTCTAACGTAGGCCGTGAGATATGCCATTCGGAAGATGCCCGAAATTGGACATGTGATCCTATTGAGGGTGATGTTTATCGTGATTTTTGGTTGACCTGTGATGATAAGTATTTCTACAAGAGTGTAGACAATAATCTTTATTATTCTGAGGATGCCGCGAATTGGACTGCCATCGATTTCCATTTTTCCGATGGAATTAGTTCCATAGATGCCGCGTTTGCTAACGATACGGCCCGTTTTGTTGTGGTTACTTACATAGATCCCCTAAATCCAAAGTGGTCTTGGCAGATAGCCTTGCTGCATTCTAAGGATATGGTTTCTTGGGATACCACGTATGTAATGGGACCTACTGCCTTTTCGTTAGCCCGTTTAGGAGATGTATATGTCTTGAATGCGGGGTGGGCTGGGGCAGGCTCCCTCTATTATTCGAAGGATTTAAGGAATTGGGCTCAATCAAGCTTGAAGAGTAATGAAGTGATATATGGCTCTATGGCGGTGTCCAATGGGGTTTTAGTTGTGGTTGGTGCATATGGGCATGTTTATGCATCAAGGAATGGAAAGGGTTTCAAGCTCCAAGAAGCCTGCGGATCAAAAGAAGACTATGTCAGCGTGATTGCGGATTCAAAAGGGACCTTCTATGCCCTTCGTAATGGAAAATACGATATCCTCCGCGTTGTAGAATAAATTGGAACAGTTACTAATTCTATATTTTGCCATTGAAAATAACCCTAACCCCTAGATCCTAGTCTCTAAATTCTAAAATGCAATTCCGTCCTGTAAAAGAACAGCTTGAAATTTTGATGCGCGGCGTTATCGATGTCGTGCCGCAAGAAGAACTCGAAAAGAAACTCCAGAAGTCCTACGATACCGGAGTCCCGCTCCGTATCAAGATGGGCGTGGATCCGACTGCCCCGGATGTGCATTTCGGCCACACGGTCGTGATGCGCAAGCTCCGCCAGTTCCAGGACCTGGGCCATACCGTGGTGCTTATCGTGGGTGACTACACGGCACAGATTGGTGACCCCAGCGGCCGCAACAAGGCCCGTCCACGTCTCACGCACGAACAGGTGCTCGAGAACGCGAAGGAATACCAGGAACAGTTCTTCAAGGTGGTCCGCCGCGACCAGGTGGAAATCCACTACAACGGCGAATGGTTCTCTAAGCTCCCGTTCAGCAAGGTGACCGAACTCATGGGCCAGTTTACCGTAGCCCAGATGCTCGAACGCGAGGACTTCCACAACCGCTACACGGCCAACACGCCCATCAGCCTGCACGAGTTCATGTACCCCATGATGCAGGGCTACGATTCCGTGGCCATCAAGAGCGATGTGGAACTCGGCGGCACCGACCAGAAGTTCAACGTGCTCCGCGGTCGCGATTTGCAGCTTTTTGAAGGCTTGGAGCCGCAGATAGGCCTCTTCATGCCTATCCTTCTCGGTACCGACGGCAAGGTCAAGATGAGTAAGTCCATCGGCAACTACGTGGGCCTCAATGAACCCGCCGACGTGATGTACCACAAGATTTACAGCCTCGCCGATAGCATCGTCGAGAACTGGTTCGAACTCCTCACCAACATCCCGCTTGAAGAAATCAAGCAGATGATGGCAGATATTGCTGTAGGGCGTATGAACCCGAACGATGCCAAGCACCGTCTCGCTATCGACATTGTGACACAGTACTACGGCGCAGACGCCGCCGAGGCCGCCGCTGCCAAGGAACGCGAAATCCACAGCGGTAACGCCATCCCCAGCGATGCTGCCGAATGCAGCGTGGCGGCCGGCACCTACGGTGCCCTGGACCTGCTTGTTGAAATCAAAGCCTTTGCAAGCAAAGGCGAAGCCCGTCGCATGGTCCAGAACGGCGGCGTAAAAATCGCCGGCGAAAAGCTTGCCGATCCGCAGGCCACCTTTGATATCAAGGGTGCAGACCAGCTGGTTGTCCAGGTGGGCAAACGTAAATTTTACAAGGTGAACTTCTAGGTTTATTATGGCTCAAGAAATCCTTATTCTCGGTCTCAATCCTGCCTGGCAGCGCCTGTTCTTCTTGGACAAGTTTACTCCGGGCGAAGTCCATCGCATTCCGAAGGTCGAGGAATACGCTTCGGGCAAGGGAGTCAACTGCGGGCGTGTCTTGCAGCGTTTGGGCGGAATTCCTTTGCTGATGCATTTCTTGGGCGCCGAGAATGGCTCAAGGATTTTTGACGAATTGTCTGCTTGCGGTATCCAGCAGGCCCCTGTCTGGATTAAGGAACCGACCCGTATTTGCACCACAATCGTAAGTGGCGGAAGCACGACCGAACTCATTGAACCATCCCCTGTTTTGACAGGCAATGAGAATGAGGATTTTCTTCAGACATTGAATGAACACTGGACATCTACCCAATGTGTGGCTTTGTGCGGGTCTTTCCCCCAAGCTTTCGACCTGGAGAAGATAAATTCCCTGGACTTCACGGGCAAGCGAGTGTTTATCGATGCCATCGAAGGTATCGACACCTGGCTATCCAAGGGTGTAGAACTCTTGAAAATCAACATGCAGGAATACTGCAAGCTCTTGACTCGTCTTGGAATCCCGCAGGTGACCTCTAGCCCCCAGTTCTGGAAAATGACTGCCACCGCCGTGCTGGAGCGCCTTCCTATCAAGAACCTGGTGGTGACAGATGGCGATTCTCCGGTTCGCGCTTTCCGTTTTGTAGAAAAGAAGTTCCAGGGAATGCAACTGCAACCGCCTACTATCACCATGAAAAACAATATTGGTGCAGGCGATTCCTTCTTTGCAGGCTGGCTCTATGCCGATGGCGAAGGTATGAGCTTTGAGGAGTGCCTGATCAAGGCTACCGCTGTTGCCGTTTCTCGCTGTGAGGTGGACAAGCCTTGGGACTTGGACCTTGGCCGCGTAAGCGAACTGGAATCGGAATTCAAGGACGCTATCGAAAAGTTGGAATAAAATCTTCGGAGGCGTTATGGCAAAAACCCTGATTGTCTTTGCGTCTAAGCAAGAATTCCAATTTTTTTTCAAGAACATTTCGTCGGTGGTGGCGTCTTCTACGCCGGCAATGGTCAATCCCTCTGTTGATGTCGCAATAGCTGGAGTGGGCATCGTAGATTTTTCTGCGAATTTGGCTCGGTTCTTAAGCCTAAAGAAATACGATCGGGCTTTTTTGCTTGGCATTTGTGGCGCTTATCCGAATAGCGGTCTTCAGGTGGGGAGTGTTGTCCGTATCGATACCGAAGTCGTTGCCGATATGGGGGCTCAGAGCAGGGAGGGGCATTTTATCCCATGGGGAACCCTGGTGTCAAAAGAGACCCGTTATAGTGGGGCCTCTATCCGTGATTTGCCGTTGTGCCTTTTGGATGCTCCTGGGGTTGCCGGGGGAACAGTCAACTGCTGCACGGGAACCCAATACCTGGGAAACCGTCGCGAATCCCTTTTCCAGATTCAGGTGGAAAGCATGGAAGGGGCAGCTTTTTTTGCCGTATGTAAAAATTTTGGCGTACCCGGCTACCAGTTCCGCGCCGTAAGCAACATGGCCTCTGACCGTGACGAATCCTCCTGGGATATTCCTCGTGCACTTTCCGCTTTGAAACAATCCGTTCTTGATCAACTTTTCTAATTCGGAATCGTTCTCTAAAAAAACTAATTCCGAAATCCGAATTCCGAATTCCTAATTAATCTCACACCCCACACCTCACACCCCGAACCTCAATGCGTCTTTCCCTCGGCATCTCTACCTGTCCAAACGACACCTTCATCTATGAAAACCTCATCGCAGGCCTAAAAGATACCCCCTTTGAATGGGATGTCCATTACGCCGACGTTCAGACCTTGAACGAAATGGTTATGGCGGGCAAACTGGACGTGGCGAAGGTCAGCGCCCAGATTTACCCGCAGGTTCGCGAGAATTACCGGGTGCTTGGCTGTGGTGGCGCCATCGGTTATGGTTGCGGACCGCTTCTGCTGTCAAGCAAAGGGAACGAATTTGACCCTAATGGTGAAACCACGCTGCCTGGCAAAAACACAACGGCGACCCTTTTGTTCAAATTTTGGTACCAGAAAAACTTCGGTGGTGCGCCCCGTCTCCGCTACGCCTTTTTTGATGAAGTGTACCGCGGGCTACTTGCGGGTTCGGTAGCTCAGGGCGTGACTATCCATGAACACCGTTTCACCTGGAAACGGGACGGCCTTTATCTGTTACAGGATTTGGGTGCTTATTGGGAGCAGGAAACGGGTACTCCGATTCCTCTGGGAATAGCGGTTGCTCGAAAAGATTTTTCGAATGAAGTAATAGAGGGCGTTGAATCGGAAATTCGAAAGAGTCTAAAAATGGCATGGACGAGGGCTGAAATGGTAACCCCGTTCATTCAAGAAAAGGCCCAAATTGAAGAAAAAAATGTTATAGAATCTCACATAAAAATGTTTGTAAATGACTTTTCTGAGGCAATTGGCGAAAAAGGGAAAGCCGCCTTGGAACGATTGTGGATGTTGTCAAGTTGTTGATAAAGTGTTTATAAGTAAAAAAATCTTGTAATAATTCGTTAATGTATCTTTAAATTTACAAAATGGCGATTTTTTAGCAAAAACTTTATTTATTTTCCGTAAAGCATCTTTTTTATGGGAGTTCTATTATGAGCTTAGTAAACGACCTTGAACTGGAAGTCGAAAACTTCAAGCGCGAGTACGAAAAGTTCGAGCGCGGTAACAAGTCCGCCGGCACCCGTGCCCGCAAAGTCCTGCAGGACATCAAGAAGACCTGCCAGGAGATTCGCGTGTCCATCCAGGGGGCGAAGAAGGAGGACGTGAAGGAGTCCAAGTCCCCCGAATCGTAATTTTTACTTTGCATAGGACTGGTACTAAGCCTTTTTACGCGAAAAATCGGCTTTTTTTGCGAAATTGGTTTGACTAAACTCGTTTTTTGAGGTATATTCCCATCTGAGTTTATGTTTGTCAGTCCTGGCAAATGATAAAGCTAAATGAATTTATGTGTTCTATGATTGGAGAAACGTAGCAGTATGACCCTAAAGAAACTGGTCTTAGTAACGGCCGGGGCGATGCTTCTTTCTGGAACCGCCATGGCAAAGAATATCAACGTGCCTGGCGATTACTCAAAGATTGCCGACGCTCTTGGCAATGCGGATGCTGGCGATACCATCTTGGTAAAGCGTGGCACCTACAACGAAAACATTACCTTGGTGATGGACGTGGTCCTCAAAGGTGAAGACCCTTTGACGACGATTATCGATGGCGGCCGCAATGGTCCGACCGTCATGGGTACTTCGGGCGCCGAGATGTCGCACTTCACCATCAGGAACGGTCTCGAAGGAATCCTTTGTGAAAACGCAGCCCCCTATATCCACCACTGCTACGTGTTGGATAATAAGGCCACGGGTATCGGTGCGTTCATTTCGCTCCCTCACCTCCGCAACAACGTGGTGTACGGCAACCGCTGGTCCGGCATCCTTGCTTGGGGTGCTAAGGCTCTGGATGCATCCATCGAACAGAACGTGGTGCTCCGCAACGGCTACTCTGGCCTTGCTCTGAAGGGTCCCACCAACGTCATCGCCACCAACAACATCTTCATGGAGAACCACTACTACGGCGTGTTCGCCGATCCTGCTGCTGGTCAGACCAAGGTGGAGTACAACAACATTTACAAGAACTACTACCCCTTCAACCAGTTCATCAAGGTAAACCGCACCAACGTTTCCCTTGATCCTAAGTTCATCAACCACTCCCTTTCGAAGCCGAACTTCTACTGCCAGTCCACCTCGCCGATGCTCAAGCGTGGAAAAGGCAAACTGGATATCGGCCTTACTGCTACCGAGATCGAGAAAGAGGCGGAAGAGGTTGAAGAGACTCGTAATCCTGATACCGATGCCGACGGCATGTGCGATCCTTGGGTCTCCGAAGAAGGTCTTGCAGACAAATACGCGTCGGTGTGTACCGGTGTAGATAACTGCCCCGAAGAAGGCGAAGATTTTGACGGCTATCAAGATGATGACGGATGCCCGGATGCCGATAACGACCGCGACGGTATTTGCGATCCTTGGGTAGAAGCCAAGGCTATGCAGGCTAACTTTGCTCACGTCTGTAAAGAAGTTGACCTTTGCCCCGAACAGCCCGAAACCATCAACGACTTCAAGGATGACGACGGTTGCCCGGACGAAGTGCCGCAGCCGCCCAAGAAGGTGTTCGTGCTCGAAGGCGTGAACTTTGAATCTGGTAAGGCGACCATCACACAGGATTCCTACATCTCCCTCTTGAAGGTGGTGGACATCATGGAAACCTTCACCGAAGCTACGTTTGAAATCGTAGGCCACACGGATAACCAGGGTAACAAGGCCAAGAACAAGCAGCTCTCTGCCGACCGCGCCGAAGCTGTGAAAAACTTCCTTGTAGAAAAGGGTATTTCCGAAAGCCGTATTACAACATCCGGTATGGGTGACACCAAGCCGGTGGCCTCCAACAAAACCCCCGAAGGGCGTGCGCAGAACCGTCGTATCGAATTCAAGCGCACGGATATCAAGTAAAGGAGTAGATGATGATGCGTACTAGTTTCATCAAAACGTCAGTCCTCGGACTAACAGTAGCTGCCAGCGCGCTTTACGCAGAAGCAGTCTACTCCCCGCACAAATACCAGCAGAACGACTGGTTCGGTGAATTTGGTAGTAACAATACTGCTATGTATGTGAACCCCGCTGGAATTTCCATGACAGACCAGCTGGAAGTGAGTGCCGCTTTCTTCAGTTCTATCAGTGGTGAAGCCAGCCAGGAGTATGTGAGCTTGGCGTTCCCCATGGATTACAAGCACACCATCGGTTTCTCTTTCTTTGAGAACGGTGCTTCTATCGATGGCGGCAAGTCTTACGACGAATTCGCCTTCTTGCTGGGCTATGCCTATAACTTGATGCACTGCGTAGCCGTGGGTCTCGACATCTCGGTGCTTTACATCAACCAGTTCGATGAAGTGAAGCATGTGACCTTCGGTGCCGACGTGGGCGTAAGCTGGAATCCGCTTTCCTCTTCCAAGTACGGCGACTTGTTCGTGGGTGTTGCCTTGCAGAATGCCTTGCAGCCCGCTATTAGTACTGCCGAAAAGGGTGATGCTCCCACGGTGGTTCTTTTCACCGAGAGCGAAGCTTACAAGATTCCTGCTAACCTGAACTTCTCCTTGTTCTACCGCGGGCTTAACCGCGCTCTCGAGGCCAAGGCCGAACTTTCTGTCATTGACGTGATGCACGACGATGAAGAAGGTGGCGAGGGCATGAACCTGGAAGAAAGCTTCACCTTGACCTATTACCTGTCTCCGCACTTGGGCGTTCGCCTCCGCTTCACAAAGGAAGGCTACCCGGTGGCCGGTGCAACGGTTAACGTGAAGGATGTAAGCTTCTTCCGCTACCTGCAGCTTGACCTGGAAATGTCTCATGACGACCTCTACGCCAAGAAGAACCGTGGCTTTATCTGGGCTGTGAAGCTCACTACCCGCTTCGGTGACACTCGTGAAGAGAAAATTGGTGAAGAACGGTATCGTCGCTTGAAGATCGAACCTGAAAACGATTACCGCGCCGCAATGCGTCTGTACTTGAACCGTCAGTTCCTCGAAGCCGCTTATGCCTTCGGTAAGGTTCAGACCAAGTACCCCGCATTCCACTTGGTGGACCAGGCCGCCTTCTACAAGGCAAAGTCCTTTGAAAACCTCCGCATGCACAAGGCTGCCCGTGCCGTTTACGAAGACGCTATCAAGCGTTATCCCAGAACGGAACAGAATGCCAAGTACCACTTCCAGTTGATGAACATCGACTATAAGGAAGGCAAGTACACCGACGCTATGGCCAAGTACCAGAACATTGTTCAGGTGTTCGGCAAGAGCGACGTGAAGGCGGACGCCGACTATATCGCCGGTCAGATCAAGTTCGAACAAGGCCTCTATCAGGAATCTGTGGACCTGCTCGCTGCTATTCTCCCCGGTAACGCAAACTACTTCTACGCCCGTTATACCATGGGTATCGCATACAGCCGCATGGGCAAGTGGGAAGAAGCCGAAAACTGCTTCCGTGACATTACGGAACAGCCGGTTTCCAACCAGTCTGAACGCGACCTGCAAGATGCTGCCAAGGTGAAGCTCGGCCATATCTACTTCTCTGGCGAAAAGCCCGATGTGGCTGCCGCCGCCCAGATGTACGGCCAGGTGGAACCGGGTTCCCCTGTGTATGACGAAGCAATGCTCGGTATCGCATGGTCCTTCCTCAAGGTGAACAAGCCCGACGAGGCTTTGAAGCCTGCCAACTGGATTATCAGCAACCTTCCGGAATCCTTCCTGGTTTCCGAAGCCTACCTGGTTCAGGGTTACTGCTACTTCATCAAGAAGGACTACGACAAGGCCGTGAAGTCTCTGGAACAGGCCGAAAAGCGTACGGAACAGCCGGTTGTGTCTGTAGCCGCACGTGACAGCGCCCGTCAGGCTTACGAAGCCATGCAGAACGATTTCGATTCTGTTCAGGTCAAGGCTCTTGACCTTGCCCGTCAGTTGCCCACGCCTCGTGTGGAAAGCAAGCGTGAAGCTTTGAAGCCTGATTTTGACAAGGCCAACAAGGCTATCGAAGATTATGCCGAGTTCACTCAGAGGTCCATTCAGAGCGACCGCTTTGAATCTAACCGTAAGCGCATTTTGGACGACGCTGGCTTTACTTTGGCTACCGTCAAGACCAAGATGGCCGGTGGTGCCGGTGGTTCTGGCGCTGCTCAGGAACTGGAGGAATTGGATGACCTGGAGTAATCCGGGTTCGTCCCTTTTATAGAAATTATAGGTGGATAGAGAATAATGAAACGAATCTTACTCTTAACGGCAATGGTCCTTTCCCTGGTGGGAACCTCCTTTGCCGCTTCCGATCCCTGTAAGGATAAAACCGAAGAAGCCAAGAAACTCTACGCAAAGTGCAAGTCCATGGAAAAGGGCTCTGCAAAGTACAAGGAATGCGCCAACTCTTACAAGCTCCTGAAAAACCAGGCTGCTCAGGCTTGCCGTTCTGGTGGTCTTGACGA
>Ga0247609_10007686_pt1 | contig 10251 bp, 25 predicted proteins | sample 172DNAGHGlowgp2_FD_193487 | JGI IMG/M metagenome (GOLD analysis project Ga0247609, IMG submission 193487) | Sheep rumen microbial communities from Palmerston North, Manawatu-Wanganui, New Zealand - 1728 DNA GHGlow gp2 | ecosystem: Host-associated > Mammals > Digestive system > Stomach > Rumen ...
TATATAAGGAGGAATGAATGTTTATAATAAGTGATTTACATCTTGGACATAAAAACATTATCAAATATTGTAATAGACCTTTTGATAATGTAGAAGATATGAATGAAACAATCTTAAAAATGTTTGATGAACTTCCAAAAGGTTCTACTATTCTTAATTTAGGAGATATAGCTTTAGGAAATATCAAAATGCTTCCTAGTTATATAGAAAGAATGAAAGCCAATGATAAGAAACTAATTTTAGTCAAAGGCAACCATGATAAATTGAAAGAAGAAGCTTATTACAAATTAGGATTTGATAAAGTTTATTCTGAACCAGTTTATTTAAAGTATTGTATTCTTTCTCATAAACCAACAGAAGATGCAGATAGATTAAACTTTCATGGTCATACTCATAATAGTGAACCACAAAATTTTGACAATGGCTATAAGGATAATAAGTTTTATATTAATTGTTGCTTAGATTATCGTAAAACATTTTTAGAAATAGCAGATGATATTTTAGAAGGAGTTCTGTAATGAGATACTATGCTGTGTTAAGTGCTAATTGCATTTCCCCAGAAAATTTTCCTGTTGGAACTTTTATTGTCAATAGTGGTGTCTATGATACTACAAAGAAGCTTGAAAATATTGACGATTTTAGCCGGCTAAGAGATTATATGTTTGAGGGAGCAAACAAGGACTTTATCAAAAAACTTAACATTTTCAAAGAGAACACTCATATTACTTACATAAAAGAGTTGTAAAAAAGTTTTCAAGTTTTTGCCGAAACTAAATACTATTCTGAATAATGGAGTCGTTAATATGTCATTTATAATGGTTTTGGATACTGAAACCACGAACGACATAGAATCCCCTATACCTTATGATATAGGGTATGTTATATTTTCGGAGAAGGGAGATATCCTCCGAGAAAGAAGCTTCGTGGTAAAAGAAATATTTGAAAGTCAATTAATGGAATATGCATATTTCAAGAATAAGATTCCAGCATATTTAGAAGAAATTAAAAATGGAAAAAGAGTATCTCTTAGTATGTGGGAAATAAGAGATATTATTCTTAGAGATATTAAGGAATTTAATATCTCTAAAATAGCAGCTCATAATGCTATGTTTGACAATAGAGCATTGAAGAACTTAATAAGGTTTGAAACTTGTTCGAAGTATAGATACTTCTTACCATTTGGTATAACTATATTAGACACATTAAAAATGGCAAGACAGACTATTGGAATTTCAACTACTTATAAGTATTTCTGCAATAAGCATGGGTATATAACAAAGAACAAAAAGCCAATGCTCACCGCAGAAGCAATCTATAAGTGGCTAACAAATGCAGACTTTACAGAAGCTCATACAGGGCTAGAAGATTCTCGTATAGAAAAAGAAATATATCTAAAATGTCTAAAAATGAATCCAAAAATCGATGGTAGACTCTATTCAAAGAAAAGGAGAAGCTTATGAAAATAAAAACGGGAGAGGGTGAGTTGGAATGTTTCCCAATAGACAGCCTAATGGAGAAAGACAAAGCAGATTTGTTAATGTCAGTATTCTTAGGCGGTAGTGTAGGAAGAAACAATGACGAGTTCTTTCTAACAAGAGAATATAAATTTAATCCTAATGATGATTATTATGTTGAAGATGAAGAAGGAAATATATATTCTCTTCCAAAAAGCTATATCAAATAAAAAGAAACCAGGATTAAACCAGTCTTGATTACAATTAAACTTGCAAGGAGCTTAATATGGCTAACATTTGTGATTATAAGATGGTGGTTAAGGGTTCTAAAAAGAGTATTCAGATTTTGAAAGCTCTCTTAAATGGAGACACGACCCAAGCGAAAGAATTTGGATATAATGGAAAGAAATTCCCATTTATAAACCCAACAACAATAGATGATTATAAAGAGTCAAAAGAGCAGCAGTTAATTATTGTTGAAGGCTCTATAGAAAGTGATACTATTTTTAATAGTTTAATTTTTGATAAAAATAAAGATGAAGTTTCTTACGATGTTTTAAGCAAACAACTGAATCTTGAATCCGAAATATGGTCTCTTATAATTTCTGCACGTATAACAGAACATATTGTTGTAGGTTCTTCGATAGAGTCTTTAAGATATTCTATAGAAGAATATCGGGAATATTATAATTGGAAAACTTGTGAGACTACAATATATCCTCCAGATTTTTTTAATTTTGATAAGATTGAAAAAAGTATCTAAAATCTGAACAGTCTTGATTATAATTAATATGTAAGTTGAACTTACAAGGAGATTTATATGGCTAATATTTGTGATTATAAGATGATGGTTAGGGGTTCTAAAAAGAACATTGAGATTTTGAAAGCTCTTATGAGCGAAGATATGGATAAAGCAAAGAAGCTTGGATATAATGGTAAAAGACTTCCTTTTGATATGTTTTTCGAATCAGATATATTGGTAAGCGTTTGTGGAGAGACGAACGATGAACAGCTGATTTGTTGTCAAGGTTCTGCAAGGTGGAGTTGTGAATCATCTTTCTTTATTGGAGAAGATGAAAACGAAATCTCTTATGAGGTTTTGAGTGAACAGTTAGGTCTTGAATCTGAAATCTGGTCAACAGAAACAGGCAATGAAATTGCTGAACATATTATTGTGGCTGGTGCTGCCTGGCATTGTGACAATTATGAATACAGAGAAGAATACGATATTAAGAACTGTGATTTTACAGTTGTAGAAAAGCCTGATAACTTTGACTTCTTTGAAATAGAAGAAAACTTTCAAAAGGCAATAGAAGAAGATTAAGAAAGAAACCAATCTTGGCTATTAATATAAGGAGAAAGCAGTGATAATTCTAGTTGCTTCGGTAATTCTTACTTTGATAATAATTGCTATTGCTTGTTTTTTTAAGCAAAGACACCTTCGTTTAACATTGAAGACTCTTCTATATAGATTTGGCTCTCAATGCATAGACGGAAAAGTAAACTACAAGTTCTGTTTGAGATTTAAGGAGACAATTCGTTCTTTTAAATTGTTCAAGGATTTGATAGATTCTACAGAAGAAACAGAACTTAAAAAGATGGTAGAGGGAAATATTCCCCTAAAAGTAAAATCTATTTTGGATTCTTTGTTTTCTACATTTTGCCGTGAGTTTTTTTCTCTTGATATAAAAGAGAAAGAAGAATTTATTTCTTCTTTACAATAGTCTTATAGAGCAAGGGGTATATAATGTTGAGTCAGAAAGAGTTGTGTGAGATTAAGAGAATTACAAGAGAAAGCGAAAGTTCAAAGTATGATGATTCTGGTAGATTATTAGAACGCAAAACTTTTTTATATGACAAGGAGAGTGGAAAACTTATGCAATCAACTGTTTCTTCCACTTCATACGACGAATATGGTAGAATATTAACAAGAAAAGAAAAAACAGTATCAGAAGGCAGAGAAAAAGTTAGCGAAGAATACTATGAATATGATAAATGCAACAAAAACCTTATAACATACAAAAAAAGTGTTGAAACAGATAAGCCTACTTTTGAGGAATGGTGGACTTATAACGCTAATGGTCTTAACGTGAGCTACAAGACCTCAAATGGAACAGACTTGGCTTACAGTTATGATAGTAACAATAACATGATTTCTTGCGTAGGTGTTAGAGTGTTTTCTGGCAAGAAAAATGTTATTGATATACATAATGAATATAATAAAGATGGAAGGCTAGTTAAGAAGATAGGAAATGGTAAAATTCTTGAACTTTGGGAGTATGATAAACTAGATAGATGTATTTACGAAAAAACAGAAACAAAAGAGAAGAAAATATTATACATAGCTGGAAATAGAAGAATTACAAAAATCATAAAAAACAATGATTCTTTTCATATTATAATCGAATGGCGTGATGGCAATTGGTTTTGGAACACTGAAAAAGAATATTTCAAAAAAATAAATGACGATAACAGTTGGTGGGAAAGATGGAATGAATACGATAAGAATGGTAACAAGACAAAGAATATACTAAAGAATAGTAAGAATAGTAGGTGTATTGAGATTTCAACTTGGGAATATAACAAACATGACGATGTAATTAATTCAGAGGTAGTGGACATATATTATGAATAGAAAGCAATACAAGAAATTTTACAAGCAATTCCAAAAATGGGCGGTTAGAGTTGAGAAGAATGGTATACAGAAGAATGGAACAGAAATATCTATCTTTAGGAATAACAGCAATCCTTTTAGACGTTTCACTAAATCGTGGTGGAAAATCATTCTGTATAACATCACACATAGGAACAAAATAGATTGGTTCGATTATGAAGATATTCTTAAATACTTAATAGTCAACCTTACAATTAAGGGAGTCTATCTATGGAACTTCGGCTGCCATGAGAACCATAAAAAGCAAACTCATACTTGTTGGCTTTTGAGAAAAGACTTGTTGAATGCTCTTGATTCACCTTATAATGGAAAAGTCATAAAATATGCTTTTGTAAAAATGCTTTTAACTCTTTGGGATTAAAAAAGTATTCATAAATTCGCCAGTTCATGTTATAATATAAGTGTAAGTTGAGCTTACAAGGAGCTAAACATGAAGTTAGGCGGATTTATAATTTCGTCTTTGTTCACAGCTATTAGTGCTGTGTTTCTTAGTAAGAGCATTATACTGGCATTGTTTATTTATATGCTTGGATTTGGTTTATATACACTTTGGGTAAAAGTAATAAACAAAGGAGAACAAAAATGATTATATTAGAACTGCTTGCAGTCATAGGAATGATAGTAGGTATAGCCAACTGGAATAAGTAAAAACTTTTGTTGTGTTATACCTGTTAGAGAGGTTATCATGACATTAAAAGATTTAATTACTAAGTATGGTGATGAAAAACAAGCTTTTAATAAAGCTTGTGAATATGAAATTGAAGCTTTGTTGGATATGGAAAATGACGAAGCTTTAGATAGTAAATACTCTAATAGATTTTTAGAGTATGCTACAAAGGAAGATTATTTTCTTGATGAGGAATTAGAGAATCTCAATTCTTCTTACAAGAATGAGATTATGAAGCAAATAGCAAAAGATGTAATTACAAAAGCTACACCTTTTGAATATTTGCTAAGGCTAGGAGCTGAGGTTCTTATCTCATCTTACGGTATAAAAGATGAGAGAATAAAAAAGCTTATAAAAGCTAAACTAATATAAGGAGAAAATTATGAATATTGGAAAAGTTGCATGGAGTGACAGATACGGTGAATATATATTAGTTAATGAAATTGATGTTGGTGAAGATAAGGTAATGATTTCTAATGGAAATGGAATCTACTTTACAGATAAAAAAACAGTGGAAGGTTTGAAACTTGAAAAGAAAGGCTTCATGATTCTTAATAAAGATTTTACAGTTCGTGAAAAATATCGAGGCGATATTTTTATTACGAAAGAAGAAATAGATGAATAGAGAGCTTATGGAAGAAGTAGAAATAATTTATTCAGAGTATGACTCTAATAGAAACATGACTTATTCTAAGAATGCTTGTGGATATGAAGTCTGGTATGAATATAATTCCAATGGTAAGCTTGTTAGTAAAAAAGATAACAATGGCTTATTATGGGAATACGATAAAGATGCTCCAGCTAAGGAATGAGTATGAAACTCAAATGGATAATTCAGAGTTTGATAATAATGGAAGTCTTATTCATAATCTGTCTAAATGCAAATAAGATTCTATAAAAAAGTTTCAAAATTTTAACAAGGCATAGTATAATATAAGCAAGAAGTAATTATGGCAGAGGAACTTAAAATAAAAGCATTGATGGACAAGTTATATGAATGTGGAAAATTCTACAAGCCTAATATTGCTGTTGGTTTAATTAAGGATAATTATAAAAAGAATCTTACAGAAGAAGATGATAATGTTATGGATTTTGTAGGATTCTTTATCAGAGGAAAAGAGTTTAAGAGAGACTAAATATGAGTGAGTGTTCTGGCAAATGTGATTTCTATGATTTCTTAGAATCACACAAAGACTTTGATATAGAAATCAGTGTTGACCATAAAATAATAAAATCAAAAGGAACAGACCGCAATTTGTTGATTTACGCTGATAGGACAGTTAGTTTTTCTTACTGTGATAATAAAGAGAAAAAAGCATGTGTCGAGTTAACAGAAAGTTATATAGATTCAAAGGAAGAAGAAGATTCTTTACGGTTAGAGATACTTGCATATAAGAATATAAGTAAAGATGTAAAAGATATTATTCTTCAACACCCAGAAGAGGTTGAGGAACTAGAGGCAGATGATTTCTACGAGAAATATCTCAAGAATAAAGTATGTCGTAATAAAATCTGTAGAAAACATTTTTTAGAAGTGCTGGAAAAGAATAATCTTAGCAATTCAGATGTTGCTAAGAAGTTAAGAAAGCAGCTGGGGGAGATATGATAGGTTTAAGATTATTGAGTAAACATACGAAGCAGAAAGATTTACCTTTCTGTCATGAAATCAAAATACTGAAATCAGGTCAAGTAAAGGGCTATACATTTCCAAAACCTCCAGAAGAACTTATAGAGGAAATTGAAGCTAGTTTAAGAATGTTAATCTCTAACTATACTATTAGTGAAACAGAAGCTTTTGCTAATAGCATAGAAATAATATTTGACAAGCTTTCTGACTTTTATAATCCTTTAGAAGTAAAGGTTGTTTTAGATGAAGAACTTGTCACAATGGTTGAAAATATTATAAATAAAGAAATGTCCTGGATTAATAATATAGGTCAGCAAAAGACTTTTTATAGTTCTGGCAGTTGGTTCTAAAAACTTGTCTTTTATTTTTTTAAGGTGTATTATAGAAATAAGTGGAGGCAAGTATGTTTAGAAGTGAATTTGAAAAGAAGAAACAAAGTTTTGAAGAAAAGCTCGAAAGCTTAAAAAGAGAATATAAAGATATTCTTTATGAATGTGAACCAAAGTATATGGCTTACGTTGTTGACGATGATGTATATTATCGAAACAAAGCTCACGAAGAAAACGTGAAAAAAGCTTTAGAAAAGAGAGGTGCAAAATGATTAGACTTATCAAAAACTTTATAAGTTTTCTAAAGTTTGGTTCATTAAAAAATAGGGTAGTATTATATGAAAGTAATTAGTTTGTTTGATGACATGGAAAGAAAGATGTGAATGCTATTACGTGATGTGAAACACCAGAATATGTGGAGGAGTAAATTATGTTTGAGAAAGAAGTAGAAGAATGGGCAGACAAAATGTATCCTTGTGATGGTCAAGCACAACAATACTTGATTATGGGTGCAGAGTTTGGCTATAACAAAGGCAAGAAAGAAATGGTAAATGTAATAAAGCTTCTTATTTCTACATTAGATATTACGACATGGAGAGAAGACCCAGACTCTCCTTGTTGTTCTGGTAGCGAAACTTTCTATAATTGCCCAGACTGTAGCTGTAAAGATTGCTATCGTGTAGCTTGTGAATATAATAAATCTGAAATTTTCAAGCAATTATATCAAGATTTTCCCGAACTTTACAAGTAAAGAAGGTTACAAAATGACAAGATGGACATAGATAAGTATGCAATTCAAAAAAACACTATGTCCAATTTTTCATTTAATAAAGAAATGTGGTAACGTCTTTGAAACAGATTATAAAGACTTCAAAGATATAGACTTATTATTAGGTGGCTCTCCTTGCACATATTGGAGTATCTCTCAAACTAAGCATAGAGAGACTGTTTCAAGTGGAAAAGGTTGGGAGTTATTTCAACAATACGTTAGATGTTTAAGGGAAGTTCAACCTAAATATTTTCTCTATGAAAACAATGCTTCCATATCCGACCAAATTCGTAAAACAATCACTAACGAGTTTAGCTTTGAACTAATGAAATTAAATTCAGCTCTTTTATCCGCACAGTCAAGAAAAAGATTATACTGGTGTGGAATCTTTGAAAATGGAAAATATTACAAAGCAGATATACAACCTCCAGAAGATAAAAAATAATGTTAAAGGATATTATATTCTCTGGTATTACTTGGAGAGATAAGAGTAGAACTATTGATGTTAACTACTCTCATGGAGTAATAGTCCTAATGAAGATTATGACTTTGCTAATGGTAAGATATTAGGAAGTAAGCTTAGTTTTGGAAATTTCGTTGAAAGATATACTCTAAAAAAACTGACCGTAGATGCAAAAAAGTAATCAAAAATTTGCCGATTTGTGCTATAATATAAATGTAAGTTAAAAAGATACTTGCAAAGAGAAACTTATGGTAAGGATAGTGATTTATTTTGTCCACGGTTGGAACAAACAGAACTCAAAAGAGTTCATGAGAGTAAACTTTCCAGAAGCTTCTGATATTGAAGAAAGAAATGTAAGTCTGAGTTTTAATTCAAATTATAGGTTCAAATCTTCAATTTATAAAGCCGAAGAAAATGCTTTCTATACTGATTTGCAAAAAAGTGTTTGTAAACAGAACTTTGCCACTTTGGACAATTATAGTTTTAAGGTAGGAATTGGCAAAAAAATGTTTACAGTAAATAATGGCAAGATGATTTGTTAAAGGAGATTTATGAGAATAGAGAAATTAAAAGATAACAAAAACATTACACTTCAAGGAAGTGTAATATGGGATAGTTTTGAAGGAAGGTATATATTATCTGATGAGGATTATGACCTTGAAATTGAAGATGATGATTATATACTTTTTATAGATGATATAACTGTGTTACTTCCTTATGAGTATAAGGAAGAATTTGAACAACTTTGTAAGAAAGAAGAAGATTTGTATTAAGGAGAAAGCAATGAAAAACACAGATAAAATGACAGTAGTTGAAAAAATTAATGAACTTATCGAAAATACAGAGGATTTGTCTGCTATTTCGTTTGGAATGTCAGAAGAGGATATTGATTCTGTTGAATCTGTTTTTGATTATATTAACAACGCAATCGATGAACAAATCGAATACATATATTATAGTGATGCCCTTAAATTCTTGGAAGAAAATGACCCTTCCCTTCAAGAAGCACTATGCTACGCAGAGGAATATGGGTTTGAACCTTCCAAGCTTAGCTCTACAATATTAGCTACATTAGATGCTCAAAGATGGGCAGAAGAGGATTTTGAAAATATTAAAGATGAAATCGAGGAAATCGTAAACGAATATCTTGAAAGTAAATAAAAAAGAATCCAAGACCTAACCAGTCTTGGATATAATATTGCAAGTGAAAAAGTTCGGAGAGTTAATGTTCACGCATTGTGAAAAGGCAGAAGATTACTTGAAGTTGCCAGCTACTCTATGGAGCGACATGGATTATATCGCTTATGATGTTCTAAAGATTATAGAAAATACTGGATATAAAATTAAAACATCTTTAGAAAACATTTGCACAATGGTTGGTTTACTAATGAAAAATTCTGGGTATTCGTTAACGGAAGTTTATGAATATATTGAAGAAAGTGGTGGACTGGAAGAATTTGATTGCACTTATTAAGGAGAGTTTATGGCTAAGAAGTATGTTCTATTTTTTACTATTAAAGAAAATGATGTAAAGCCAGAGGAGATTATGAGCTGGAACTCTATTAGAGGAAGGTGTATTTTTGATAGAATCAAAGATGAAACATGTCCAGTATTAGAAGAACTTATCTCTTATGGAAAGAACGGAGAATTTGAAAAAGTTTATTCAAAAGGCAAAGCTATTAAAGCTATTAGAATTGACGAACTTGGAATAAGTGCTGTAAAATCGTATGCAAATCTTAAAGGTTATAACTTTTGTGTTATAGCTCAAGGAAAAACTCCTTTTGAAGTTTTGAAAAGAAACATTGAAAATGATTATAATGCAAGGAGAGTTTGCATTAAAGGCGATGAAAATACTATTCAATTCTCTATAGAGAATTTAATGATTATCCCAGCAAATAATGCATATCCATTTTATAATATGGAAGATTATGCAAAACAGATAGGAATGGAATATGAGAATAATTGATAGACATCGTGATTATTATGATTATCTCCAAACTTACGATGATGATGTAGTTTACGACCGTAGAGGAAGTATAATCATCAAAGATGAAACCATATTAGAATATTTATCTCTTTATCAGAAGCTCTATAATAAGAAAGATGTTACTTGCTTATATCTTGTGCTAAGAATTGGATATACTAATTGGTTATTAAAAGCAATTCCAACAAAAATTAATTATTCTTTTGCTTACGAAGTTGTGGATTATAATTTAGAATTATTAGATTCTTGGAAAGATTATAATCATTCTTACGAGCCAGAGTTTG
>Ga0247609_10007687_pt1 | contig 10249 bp, 10 predicted proteins | sample 172DNAGHGlowgp2_FD_193487 | JGI IMG/M metagenome (GOLD analysis project Ga0247609, IMG submission 193487) | Sheep rumen microbial communities from Palmerston North, Manawatu-Wanganui, New Zealand - 1728 DNA GHGlow gp2 | ecosystem: Host-associated > Mammals > Digestive system > Stomach > Rumen ...
ATCCCGAGAACTTCTCCTACAGCGGCGTTGCGTTTTCGGTTGTTTTAAAAGATCTGGTCGTATATACAATAGTTTATGTGTTAATTTCACTCATTACGGCCCTCGGCGAAGAAATCGGCTGGAGAGACTTTATGCTGCCGGCATTTATGCAGCGCCTCGGTGATAAGGGCGCACTCGCTGCAGTCAGCATCTTCTGGTGCCTGTGGCATTTCCCGCTGCTTATCTTCGGTGGCTACATGGAAGGCACTCCGCTTTGGTATCAGCTCATCGCGTTCACGCTTTGCATATTCCCGGTCGGCATCATCGCAGGCATTCTTACCATTCAAAGTAAAAGCGTCTGGCCCGCTGCATTCTTACACGCAGCCCACAACGCCTACGATCAGGCAGTTTTCGGCGTCATCACAAAAGGCGACGACAGAATGTTTTTCGTCAGCGAAACAGGCGTATTTACAATAGTTTGCGCATGGATAATCGCAGTGATAATGTTTGTGATTTACATGAAAACCAAGAAGAAAAAATAAGTAAAACTCATAAAAGAAACGCACAGCGTCAAAAATATTCTAAAAGAGTCGGAGGATTGAGCCTTCGACTCTTTTTATGCATTGCGTAAATGAAATAAATGTGTTATAATTTCCTCAATGAGTAATTTTAAAAAGGAGATAAGCATTATGAGCGAACAATCATTTCAGAAAAGTATGAAGGAATTAAGGGAATCCACGGGCTTAAATCGTAAGGAATTTTGCGAAAAATTCGATATTCCTTACAGAACTATGACCGAATGGGAACTTGGCCATAGAATTGCTCCGCCGTACGTGTACAGACTGCTTGCGTATTATGTTGATATGCAGGAAAAACAGCAGACTTGACTCGAATTATTATAGCGTTATAATTATAGTAAATATACACACAAATTAAAACTGTGTGAATAATTACTTTAAGGAGACGCATATATGATTCTAACTTATCAGGAATGTATTGATAAATATGGTAGCGATTATCAATTGAAAAAGGAATTATTCAAAGGCAATCTTTATATGAAAGAGAGAGGGATTTATTCTACTAAGCAGCATGTTTCGGAGACAGACATTATAATGCATAAATATTCAAAAGCTGTTTTTACCGGAAAGAGTGCTTTTTACTATCATTCTTTGAGTGATGTAATTCCGGATCATTATTATCTTGCTACTAAAAGAAGTGATACAAGGATTAACAATCCTCTGATTATTCAATCTTTTTTGAAGGAGGATATTTTTGAAGCCGGAATAATAACGAAAGAGTATAACGGTTCAAAAATACGTTTGTATAATCGGGAGCGAATGCTAATAGAGCTAATGCGTTTTAAGGCGAGTATTCCACTAGATTATTACAAAGAGGTTATACATAATTACAGGAATATGACATTTGATCTGGATTTTGTGCTAATTGAAAAATATGCAAATCTGTTCAATAATTCCCGTAATCTTTTGGATATGGTACAAATGGAGGTACTTTAGTGAATCTATATGAGGAGATTGAGAGAAATATAGATTGTGGTTACGATGAAGAAAATGCAAAATCTAAACTTGGACAAGACATTGTATTGAAAGCGCTAGCTGATAGCGGAATGTCAAAAAATGCAACAATAAAAGGTGGAGTTGTTATGCGAAGCATTTCAAAAGATGCACGTCGCGCCACCAATGATTTTGATATGGATTTTATCCGATATTCAATTTCAGACGAATCAATTCGTTCATTCGTTGAAAAAATGAATTGTATAGATGACTTGGAAATAAAACTTGAAGGTAAAATAATTGAGTTAAATCATCAGGATTATAAAGGGAAGAGAATTAATATTATAGTTTCGGATGCTCATAAAACTACAATATCTCTAAAAATGGATATAGGGGTTCACAATGACCTTTCAATCGAACAGGAAGAATATGCTTTTGATGTTGGTTTTCAAGAAGATAAGGTTATTCTCTTAATTAACTCACCCGCGCAAATGATTACAGAGAAGCTGAAATCCATGGTTCGTTTTGGAAGCCGTAATACACGATATAAAGATGTATTTGATATCTGCTATCTAAGTGAATATGCGGAAACGGAATGTTTAAAAGATTGTATAAAAAAATACATTTTTGATGACGATACTCTTAAAAATGTCACTAATATGAATGTGATAATTGAAAGAATTGAGGGAATGTTTTCTAATCCTGAATATGTAAAGGAATTACAAAGGTCAAATAAAAACTGGCTTGATATTTCGGAAGAAGAAGCAATGAAAAAAGATCTTGCGTTTATAAAGAGTATAAAGTTTTGAAACTGCTGTTGAAATTGGAATTATAGAGAGGAGGTTGTCAAATGAATAGTGTAACAGAAAGAGAAACTCATCCTTTACCTCAACCATATAAAGGGAAAATAACCAAAGAGATAAAGCGAAAGAAGAAAGAAGCTAACAAGAACGCAGAAATACGCAAAAAAAGATTATTGGATAAATATAATAAAAAATAATTTGCATTTAAATACAATTATACTAATATAAAGTAAAGAAGGGTTCCACCCGTTGCCGAAGGCGAGGGGCGCAGAACTCTTTCTTTTTTTGTTCTTAGCAAATCATCATCCAAAAAATGACACACAACCCCCGTCCCCCGGCGTCAAAATTTTGTAACGAAACTCTCGCTGAAGTGTTATATATGCAGCAAGCGTATGCAGAACACTTCGGAGGGGAATATGGAAGAATTCGTTCAGACAAAAAGAAAAGAAACAATCACGCTAAGGGAAGCGCTGCAGGTGCTTATTCCAATCGCGGCGGTTGTTTTTTTGTTTGGCGCAATCTACCTCAATCGGGCGATTCTGGCGCCGCGCTTTAAGAGGGAGTTTTCCTACCGAAAGCTCATAAAAAAGACCACAGAAAAGACCATAAAAGAAGGCGAAATCATTACCTTCGGCAAATACGACTGGAACAATACCTGGCGCGTGTTAAAGGTCGAGGACGACCGCGTATTGGTGATAAATGAGAATTGCATAGATTTTATGAATATGGAGGGAGAAGTATCGTCTTACGATCCGCATTTTAGCAGATATTTTATGGGCTATCCGTATATTCCCCAGGATGCCGAGATTCATCATGGGGAAAGATGGAAATACACGGGATTAAAGAAATGGCTTAACGATACATATTATGATGTGACTTTTAATGACAAGGAAAAAGAACTTTTCATAGAAACCGAATACGGCAGGATTTTCCTGTTAAGCAGGGAAGAGGCGCGAGAATATTTTATGAGCAATTCTGACAGAAGGGCCAAGTACCTAAAATGTGATTATCCGTGGTGGCTTCGCTCATCATCCTCGTATGAAACAAACGTCTACAATGATTATGTATCCTCCGATGGAAGAATAGACGGCAACTCGATTTGCTATAACACCTCCAACATCGGCGTCCGCCCAGCGATGTGGTTGAAATTGGGTGAATGACGCCAAGTTGCTCGCCCCACAAATGACACAGGGGGACGGGGGTTTAGTGTCAAAATTCAAACAAGACACAATATTGACAAATTCGAGGGATAATACTAGAATATTAGGTAAATAAGGGCAAACTATCCGAGAGGGTAGGACGCAAAGTTGTAAGCCTCAAAGTGTAAACGGAGGCGGTTTAACTGCAATCAGATGAGAAAGATCTTGTTTGGTTGCTTTTTTGTTTATAAAAGAAAAAAGCCCAAGCAGGAAGAAACAGGTTATCGGAGGTAAAAAGATGAAAGAAAAAGGAAGAAGAGTTTTATCGGTTATCTTGACGGCAGTTATGGTATTTGCGTTATTGCCGATATTTGGTAAGCCGATGGTGGTAAAGGCTGAGAATCCTCAGGGACATGTACATGATAATCAGGATACCAATGGTTCACTTCATTCTGGATGGACCAAGATAAGTAGCTGGGATAATTTAAAGAATCTTGGAAAGGACGGCGGAAGTGGATATCTTAGTAATAATATTGAAATCTCTGAAACATTCACGATAGAGTCAGGTAAAACCGTTAATTTATGTCTTAACGGTTACAGTATAACTCGGACTGCGGATGATCATACTGATACTATAACTGTAAAAGGCACATTAAATTTGTATGATGAAAAAGATAACTCCGGAATAATAACTCATGCTAGTACAAAGACAGGCAGCGGCGTATATATAGAAAAAAATGGAACTTTCACAATGAACGGAGGAACAATCTCCGGGAATAACGCTGAAAATGGCGGTGGAGTAATAAATTATGGAACCTTCACAATGGAAGGGGGAAAAATCTCAGGGAATGTTTCAAGTAAAGATGGCGGTGGAGTATTTAATTGCGATGAATCAACATTCGAAATGAATGGCGGAAAAATTGAGGGGAATAAGGCCGTAGAAGGTGGTGGAGTTTGCAATAAAGGAACTTTTACAATAAACGACGGAACAATCTCAGATAATCAATCAATAACCGCCGGTGGGATTTTTAATAGTAGTTATGGAACCTTCACGATGAATGGAGGAACAATCGAGAATAATAAGGTTGAAGAAGGTGGCGGTGGTGTTATTAGCTTAGGAAACCTTGCTATAAACGGAGGAACAATCGCGGGGAATAAAGCAAAAGATAAAAATGATGGATTATATCTTAGTTCCGGTTCAAATATCCAAGTCACAATAGCAGGAGAAGCTTCGATTGATCAGATAAGTGGTCCTATACCTCGTACTGTTACATTCAAATCAAACGATGGAACAAACCGAGAAATCGTACAATATTTTTCCGGTTATGGTGATGTTACTCTAATGCCAAATCAATTTAATTTTAAAACCAGTACGTTTAATGGATGGAATACTGACCCGAACGGAAAAGGAACATCATATAAAGATAATGCAACTATAAGCATTGATGGCCATTTGACGCTATATGCGATGTTTAAAAAAGTAAGCTATGACGTAAATTTCGAAGTCAATAACGGTTCATGGTCTGACGGAACAAATGATAAAAAGACAGTTACTGTCTGGAGATATGAAGACGAGGATAAAACACTTATTTTAAAAGATACAGATATCCCTTCACTCGGAAATCCTAATACAGGATATAAGACCGGAAAATGGGAAACTGATCCTGATACAGATCATACGGTTAAAAGCAATATAACATACATTTACAACTTCGAACCCATAGGGTACACAATCAAATTCGATGCCAACGGCGCTGCGGGAACCATCGATGATCAGAGCAGAACATATGATGATAAAGCTCCTTTGACAACTAACACCTTTACGTTTGAAGGCAAGACATTTAACGGCTGGAATACTGCTGCAGATGGAAGCGGTACACCTTATGCAGACGAGGAAGTAAATAATCTTTCAAGCACAGACGGCGATACAGTAACGCTTTACGCACAGTGGACTATAGATACTTTTACGATTACATGGAAAGACTACGACGGCACAGTTCTTGAAACTGATAGTGATGTAGCCTATGGTTCAACCCCGACGTACGACGGTGAAACTCCTAAAAGAGATGATTCGGGAAATATAAAATATACTTTCAACGGCTGGACTCCTGCAATTGATATCGTAACCGGTGCAGCAACATATACAGCCACATACAGTGAAAATGAGATAATATATACCGTTACTTTTGATGCTGACGGAGGAAAAGCAGATACAACCACAGGAACAACCAACGCAGAATTTAAGTTATCTTCACTTCCTACACCTACATATGAAGGCTACACATTCAAAGGATGGTTTACAGAAGCAACAGGCGGCTCTGAAATATCTGCAGATACCGTATATACTCAGGATACAACCATCTACGCACAGTGGGAGAAAGTTGAAGAGCCGGAAGAACCTAAGGAACCTGAAGAACCCACAGCACCCGAAGAACCTACCGAACCTGAAGTTCCTGAAATTACAGAGCCCGAGCCCGAAGTAGAAATTCCTGAGAAGGACTGGCTTGATGATTTAAGACTTAAACTTCAAATAGCAAATGAACTTGGCGGACCTCAGACAGTAGAATACAGTGGTGATTTTGCACTCTCATACGATATTATGCAATACCTCGTAGAGCATACGGACATAACATTCATCTACACCGTAACCTACGAAGGCGTAGATTACACAATTACAATTCCAGGCGGTAGCGCAATCGCAGACTCCAACATTCCATGGTACGGACCTTTGTGGTTACTAGCTAACTATGGCGGTGAAAATGTTCCCGACATCATTGCAGGAAGTGGCAGATATACGGTAGTTGAAGGCGATACACTTTCGGGTATAGCTACTAAGTTAAATACATCAGTAGAATACCTTGCACAGAAGAACGGTATAAAAGATCCTAATTACATCATAGTTGGACAGGTAATAGTTTACTAAAAAAAATGACACACCCCCGTCCCCCAGTGTCACTCGGCGTAATGACACTAGGGGACGGGGTTTTGTGTCAAAAAAATATAAAGACAAATAAACGAAGAAGTGCTACAATGACCTTGTAAGCAGTTTTTCGTTTTTTATTCTATATTTTCAATATTTTTCTTTATGATTTATCAGAAATTCTTGCTTATAAAATCCATTTACTTTATAGGCAGGAATTGGGAAAACGATTCACTTATTACAATTCCTGTCGTTAATACCATCTAATTACGAAAGGAGATAAAAAATGAGTGAATCAAAAAAAGCAAAAAACTATGATGAACTGGTTTACAGTGATGACTTTATGTTCGGGAAAGTTATGGAAGATCCCGGACTTTGCAGGGAAGTAATTGAATGTCTGTTACAACATCCTATCGGGGAACTTACAACGGTGCAAACTCAGAGAGAGTTTCAATTTACTTCCGATGGTAAACCCATTAGACTTGATGTTTACAACAAAGACAGCGATAATGTGGTTTACGATACCGAAATGGAAAATCTGAATCATAAATCCGTTGAATCGCATGAACTCCCAAGGAGAAGCAGATTTTATCAAAGTTCCATCGATATTGATTTTATAGACAAGGGAGAGTCGTATAAAAAGCTTCCGGACAGCAACGTGATGTTTATATGCACATTTGATCCCTTTGGAAAAGGGCGAAGCATATACACGTTTAAGGAACTCTGCAAAGAGAATTCGGAATTAGAATTAAAAGACGGAACAGCAAAAATATTCTATAATTGTACATATCAAGGCAGTGATATACCCGAGGCAATACGTGAATTCTATGATTATGTTACAACAGGAAAAGCCAAAAGCAAATTGACTCAGAGAATAAACGACGCAGTAGAAAAGGGACGAAAGAATTGGAACTGGAGGTCACAGTATATGAGAGAATTTGAAAGATTACTTGATGCCAGAGAAGAAGGACGCGAAGAAAAAGAATTTGAGATTATCACAAATATGATTCAAAGCGGAATGGGCATAAAAGAAATTGCAAATGCCTGCAAAATTCCGCTTGAAAGGGTAAAAGAAATCTCCGACGGATTAAAAATGCCGGAGAAAGTTTAATATTGTTCTTGAAACTATGACCAAAAAGCCCGGCTCGTCAGAGCCGGGTTTTTCTATGCTAGGTGCCTGACTCCCGAAGGGTGTCTGGCTCCGTTATTCCTCAAGCCACCACACTTCACCACACTAATTCGCTAATTTTCTAAACCTGACAAATTACGCACTACTATCACGCCCAAACGGATATGTAAGTATAGAAAGTTTAGAGTTAAAACGTATATAGAGGAACAAATGGAGAAACCTTAACCTATCGCCCGGGCGAGACAGACATAGACGAGGCCAGATCAGAAGCCCGGGCGGCCCAACCCCTGTTTTGTAAGAGTGAAAAATGAGTAAAAGGGAAATATAGATGAGACCACCCTGTTGCAGTTTCGCGACAGGGTGGTCTCGTTTTGCCCGGAGCCAGGCACGCTACGCGAGCCAGGCGCCGCCAACAAACCCGGTGCCTGGCTCCGTCCACTCTAAGCGTTCAATCGATTATAGCCGATATATTAACTGTGGGGAGTACAAGGACCACACGTCGCCCTGCAAGCGACCAAACATATGTATATTTCGCTTATAATAGAGTCAGGAAACGGAAAAACGGCCGGTTCAACCAAGGAGATGTGTCCCCGGGTGGTCAAAAAAGCCAAAATAGAACCGTCCCCAAATGGTCGAAAAGGATGAAGAGATGAAAAAGTCAAGCAAACCCCAGGTAAATACAGAAAACCGCGATGAGCTGTTCACGCGATACGAGGAACTCCTCCTAAAAAAGGAGCAACTCATAAAAGAAGGCGAATCCTACCGCATCGCCTACATCAGGGAATTCGGCGAGCTGACGGCTAATGTCTTTAAGGCGAAGATAGAGTGCATAAGGCTTAAGAAGAATATCGCATTTTGTCAGAAAGCACTGAATCAAGGCAAGAAAATAAATGCCGAAGCAATGGAAAAAGCCGCGGAACTGGAGATGAAGGTCTACAACGACGAGCTTCGGCAGATCCTCATGGAAAATAAAGAAGCCAATGAAGCCACACGTTCCGACAGATTCGACGTGACATTGGGCAAGAAAATCTACAGGCGCCTCGCGAAGAAACTTCACCCGGACATCAACAAAATGACGGAGAAGGATCCGTACCTTGCAGATCTTTGGAACAGCATCATGAGAGCTTACCACATGAATGATGTGGAGAGACTCGAGGAACTCGAAGTCCTCGTAAACAAGGCCATGAAGGACTTAGGCGAAGAGGCGATGGACATCGATTACACGGATCTGGGAGAGCGAATCGAGGCACTCGAAATCAAGATTGGCCTGATACTAAGCGACAAGCCTTACTCGTACGGTGAATTCCTCGCGGACGAAGAAAAGGTGAAGGTTAAAAAAGCAGAAATGGAAAAGGAACTTAAGGAATACGAGGACTACGCATTACAACTCGAGGAAGTCCTCGCGGACCTTATGATGCAGGGAGGAGCGACAATCAGATGGGAAACGAAATAGTTATAAAAGACGATGCAGCGATAGCGCTCACCGAAAACTTTGATATCGGCGATCTTATAAAGCCCCTTCAGAAGGAAATATTTCTGTTTGATACGTATATAGCCGGCACCACGCATTTAGGCGACCCAACGGTCTTAGAGAGAATTAAAACCGGCGATAAAGTCGTCTTCCAGCGCGAGCCCGACAATCGCTACGACGACAAAGCCATCATGGTCCTAAACGACGCAAAAGAAAAGCTTGGCTACGTCCCTGAAAAAGACAACGTTGTCTTCTCAAGACTCATGGACGCCGGCAAAATGCTAACAGGCAGAATAAACGACATAAAAGACAAGCACGGCTTCATACAGGTAGCGATTGGAATCTACCTCATCGACTTTTAAACTGACGGAGCCAGGCACGCTTCGCGAGCCAGGCACCGCATCACACCCGGAGCCAGGCACGCTTCGCGAGCCAGGCACCGCAACACACCCGGAGCCAGGCACGCTTCGCGAGCCAGGCACCGCATCACACCCGGAGCCAGGCACGCTTCGCGAGCCAGGCACCGCACCACACCCGGAGCCAGGCACGCTTCGCGAGCCAGGCACCGCATCACACCCGGTGCCTGGCTCGCCGAAGGCGTGCCTGGCTCCGAGAAAGGAACCCCTATGACCATACAACAAGCCCGCGCCCTCGTCGCGCAATTCGACGAGAACAAAAAAATAACCCCCGAGGATGAGTTTGTATTCGTCGAAGCAATGAACTTCCTCATAGAGGAGGAGCACAATCCGAGAGACATGATGTGGCTCGGCGGGTATTACTATGAGATAAAGCAGTTCGATCTGGCGCTTAAGTACTATGAAATGGCGGCTTCGTACGACTATGACGAAGCCTATGAGTGCCTCGGCTATATCTGGTATTACGGCAGAACCGGCGAGAGAGACTATAAGAAGGCATTCGAGTACTTTTCGAAGATGATGGCCAAGGGGAATCTTCAGGCCACATACAAGGTCGCAGACATGTACAAAAACGGTTATTACGTAGAGAAGGATCAGGCTAAGTACGAGGAGATAATCGAAGGACTTTATAAGAAAATCCAGAAATGCCGCAACGTATTCGACCCCGTCCCCGAAGTCTGCACGAGACTCGCGAAGATAAGGTTAGACCACGGTAAGGAGCGCGAAGCCGTGAATTTGTATTTAACCGCCAAAGACTGGCTCGCACAGAGAATCTACTACAACGCATTTTTCGGAAACCTTAATATCATGAAATGGCTCATCGACGATCTCTACGAGATAATCGAGTTTGATACTGAGGAGTTTGACTTTTATGATCTTTA
>Ga0247609_10007688_pt1 | contig 10249 bp, 6 predicted proteins | sample 172DNAGHGlowgp2_FD_193487 | JGI IMG/M metagenome (GOLD analysis project Ga0247609, IMG submission 193487) | Sheep rumen microbial communities from Palmerston North, Manawatu-Wanganui, New Zealand - 1728 DNA GHGlow gp2 | ecosystem: Host-associated > Mammals > Digestive system > Stomach > Rumen ...
ACTGGATCTGACAGAAGGAAGGGCGACAGGAATCCCAACGGTGCAGGAGGAACTAGAAGCCAATGGCTCGCCTAGAGCGACTATCGAGACTGACGAGGAGAGGACGTACTTCCTGATAGACATTCCATGCCATCCTTATTTCGCCAAGAAAGAGATGGAAATAGACACCAGTGGCGTAAAAGAAGATGCCGAAAGTGGCGTAAAAGGTGGCGCAAAAGGTGGCGTAAAAGAACTGTCTGATATCCAAGAGGTTATTGTAAAAGAAATGCTATTCGACCCGTCTGTTACGACCAGTGAAATGGCGCAAAAGACTGGCATAAAGTTCAGAACTCTCCAGCGACATATCTCTCAGCTTCAGGCAATGGGGGTTGTTGTCCGCAAAGATGGTCGAAAAGATGGTTATTGGGAGGTCGTAAAAAACAAATAGTCTTCTGACAGATGCCAGCTATTATAACAGATACATTCGACTACAACGATATTGTCAGGGTTCTTGACCTTGATGAAGCATTCGTGCATCATCAGATTGATGCGCTTCAGCCGAAGTATTGGCGTGTTGTGATAAAGACAAAGCCCAAGGGGCTGAAGATTTTTGCGCCTGTGATGGTGAGCGGTAATAGGGGCATCGACTATATGATATACATGCTGAGTCGCGACTGGCAGATAACAAAGAAGCAGCGATTGCTCGACTACATGCATTTCGGAGTGTACCGCCAGACGGATGGTTTTCACCTCGTAGGCTTCATGTATCTTGATTCCAATCCTTTGGCAAAGCCGGAGAAAGCATTCTTCACCCCACACTTCTTTGACAGGTATAAGGAGAGGACTGGCTTATCTTTGGATATGCCCAAAATGGAGGTGATGAAGGATTGGATCATGAAGAATCTGCATCTCAATTCGGATGTGCAAGGCAATGAGAAATACCCCGATGGCATCTTCTGCGCTTATCCAAGTGGTGTCGCTTTGGGGAGAGAACTGCCAGACGGTAATAGCGAGATGAAGACTTTTGTCACCTATGAAATGCTGCGAGGGGAGCAAATTGAAAAAGGTGAGAACCAAAGCAGAGCTGCCAAGGTGCAGGAAGAGGAAGGTTTCAGAAATTGTAAGGAGATCGTAGATAAACTTGTAAAATATGGCATTCACATATAAATATCCAAAGGAAGTTCTATTGGCTTATGGAAACATGGGGTAAAGGGGGGAGCGCAACTGACGCATGATGTCAAGCAACCGCTCTGCACTGCCGCTACGAAACTTTAGGGGGAGAGTTTGAAGCTGCTCTTCGGTTATGAAGAATGAGAAACCTTGAAGTCTGGGGTAGAGTTGTTCATAATTGGCTTTCACCAATTCTTCCATCCTCTTGTATAATTCGTTGTTCTCCCCTATCAGATGCATATAGAGGGCATCGCCTCGCATCGGACTGTGCGGTGCAAAAACAGTTCCCTTGGGAACCATGCATTTGTCGCCACCTGTAAATGGGGCTGCAAAATGCACAAGGTATTCCAACTCGGTATCCTCTGCCAATTCAAAGACGTTTTCGTCAATCTTCAGTGCCTCAATCTGTTCACGTGTTGCCATAATCTTTCTTCATTTTGTGGCAAAAGTAAGCATTTTCACACAAAAATCCAAATAAAACAACGTCCACAAGGCTTGCGATGATAACTTTTTCAGATTTTTATGCTTATCATAGGGAAATAATTTGTATCTTTGTAGTCAAAATTTGGCAAATCAGAAAAGAGACACCTAAAACGAAGGGGATAACCCGTCTATCGCTGAAAGAGCAAAACATAGGATATTCAGGCTATATCGTAGCAAGGAGGTGGATGGGGCAAGCAAGGGCATAGCGTCGAGTGAGCTTATTCCCTCGGAGATGGAAGTAGAAATAAAAACGCTCAAAAGAGCACAACTGATTAAAAAAGTCGGAAACAAATAGTTGCTTGCTTATGTCGATTATAGATTTCATAAAAGGTCTGTTTGGCGGAGAAACGAAAGAAGAGGCCAATCAGAGTACAAACGTTGTTGAAGAAAAGTCCGTGAACTCGGATGTTTTCGTTGACAGAAATCCAACTTTAGAGAACGTGGCACGTTTTCTCATCCAAAAAGGGGTATGTAAGGGTGCAGACATCCAAAGGTATTTCCAAATAGGTTATAAACTTTCTGGATGCCTGATGTCGGAGCTTCAGCAGAAAGGTGTTCTTGATAGTTCTTATAATGTGCTGGTAGATGCCAATATCTCTGACCAAGAATTGGCACAATTATTAAGCAAGGAAATACCTGAAACACCAGATTCCCATCATGTTTTTTCAGGCTCCGGATTTGAGGTAAAAATTATCTCTTCATCATCCATAGACACAGAATCATCCATAAAACCCTATATACCAGGACTGTCGAAATATGAGAGCTACGTAGTTTTCGATACAGAGACTTCTGGTTTGTCACCTCAGCAAGGTCATGAAATTCTTCAAATCGGAGCCGTTAAATATAACACTCGGACAGGAGAAACCATTGACACACGAAGCATTTACATAAAGCCATCCCCACATTGCGTAATAGAGCCAGCAGCTCTTCGCGTCAATGGTATAGACATAGAAAAATTGAAGCAAACAGGCGTATCAAAAGATGAAGCCATCAATACTTTCATCGAATTTATTGGTGTATGCCCTCTTTTCGCATACAATGCCCCCTTTGATATGCGGTTCTTGAAATCAACCTGCGAAATGGTTGGCATTCCTCTGCCGACAAATCCTGTGTGCGATATTCTGGCGATGGTTAGAAAACTAGCCTTGCCAACTGAAAACAAAAAGTTGAGAACAATTTCGGAACATTTTGGGTTTGATGGAGGTTGTTTTCATGAAGCAATAAAGGACTGTGACGCTACCAATTTTGTGCTCCGCAAGATATACTTCAATGAAGAAGGAAAACCTGTTGGAAAATCTGTTGAGGACATACATTTTAACCTCCACAAAAGAGGTGTAGCTCTTGAGCCTTATATAGAGCAAAACATGTTGGAACTTGACGTGTATTCTCGCTTAACAGGTGAGTTTCTGTTTACCAAGACCATAAGGCAATGTGCCGAGAAGGGCATCTATGTGTCATATAATACCGTAAAGGATTTAGAGGAAACATTGTGGACCACCGATTATGGAATCAGGTTGCATGAAGAGTCAATTGGGAAATTAGAACCAGATATTTATTATGGAAAACGCGCCATTGACGTATATTCCAGAACGACTGGCGAATTTCTTTTCACCAAGACGTTGGAAGAATGCGCAGGATTAGCCTCGTCTTTATCACAAAAGAAGATTGCAAATGCCATAGAAGAAAAGAGTTGGTTAGGCGAGTATGGTTTCAGAACTCATGAAGAAGAACCACAAGCAAAGATAGATCGCGATTTTACCTACGGGAAGCGTCTCATTGATTGCTATTCCAAGGAAGGTGATTTCCTGAAAAGATATGAGAGCATTGCTGACATTGTTGCAGAGTTAGGCTTTGCTGGCGATAGTCCCATCAAAACCATGCTTCGCCAAGACAAGATAACGTATAATCTCAATGGTTACATTTTTATCTATGCGACAACTGAACAACCAATTCAGAAAATCGAAGGAGCACCATTGACGAAAGAAGCTAAACGTCCCATATATGTATTCGACCTTGACGGAAATTATCTCAATGTTTTCCTGAAGATAACAGAATGCACAGCGGCCTATGGCTTACAAGCCGAAGGAGTCAGGAGGTGTTTATCTGCAGGCAAGCCTCAGTATAATGGCTACATCTTCAGATATTCCAATACCCCATTGAGCGAAGAAGAATTGGCAGCAGCAAAGGAGAATTACGCTTACAGGGAAACGTCAAAAGTAACGAACTAGCACATAACATAATCAGATTATGGCAAAGCTGAGGACATAGTAGCAAAGCTGGGTAAATTATGTGACGAATAATGTATTATCATGATAATCAAAAGAGTTATGAAGTATAATAAAGAACAAAAAATGGCCATGTCTAAAATCTTATTAGACATTGTTAGTGTTGACGAGCATATTGATGCCCGAGAAACGATGTATTTTGAGACAGTCAAGGAGACTCTTCAGTTAACTACACAGGATCATTATGAAATTTTACATCTTAATACTCTGAAATGCTTGAGCATAATAAAATTAATGACTATTGAGCAGAAAACAGAATTTGCCATAATGATGCGTAAAATGATTATTGCAGACGAATATATTGACCCTAATGAGGCTACTTCTTTTTACGATATATGCGAGTTTATCCATATTAATGGAATTGGTTTGACAATGGAAAAATAAAACGTTTTGTTATGAATTATTTCTCTAGCACAAACGAAGACTTCATCAAGAAGTTACAAAGAGAGCGCACTGAGTACAATCATGCCTCCCAAGTTCGAATGCAAGCTAAATCGCTCATGCAATTATCTGTTGGTATTTACACTGAGCCAGAACGATTCGTATACGAACTCCTTCAGAATGCTGTTGATGCTTTTACTGACACGGGGGGTGACACTTTAAATATTCTCATTAAGGAAGAAGAGAATCAGTTTGTGTTTATGCACAATGGAAAAGCCTTCAATTCAAAGGACGTTGAAGGTATAAGTGACGTAGGAAATGGTACAAAATCAAAAGATAGTAAGAAAATTGGTTATAAAGGCATTGGCTTTAAGTCAGTTTTTATGCCATCCGTAGATCATGTAGGGATAATCAGTGGACCATTCTGTTTTGAATTTGATAAACAAAAGGCTCGTTCGCTTATGCCTAGTTTTCCTCCTAGCGAGGGTGTACTTGAGCCAAATGATATCCCGTGGCAAGTAATTCCTATTTATGCGCCACAACTGCAAAAGTATAGCATTCCGGGGTTTAATGTTATCACAATAGTACATACAAAAGATTCCCAAAAAATTGGAGCTCGAATAGAAAGTTTGTTCTCAGACTTACAGTTCTTATTGTTCTTGAGTAGCAATAACGTTAACATTCGTTTTGAACGAAATGGGCAGTTCGTTTTTAGCGTGGGTAAGAAACTGTCTAATGAGATAAGTGGTTCAATGCCCAAAGTGACATTATTTAAGAACAATGAACCTCAGAGCACTTGGATGCTCTATACTAAGGGGGTTCCTGTACCGACAGAAGTAAAGATTGCTCTTGAACATGACTTCAATACTCCTGATAAACTTAAGGGAGCTGAAAGCGTCGAGATTTCATTTGCCATACAAATAGATGACAACAAGGTTGTCCCTTTGAAGAATACATCAGTATTTACATTCTTGCCAACTTCTTACCGTGGGTTACGGCAACCTTTCCTTATTAACTCAAACTTCATAACAGATGCTGGTCGCCAACAACTCCATCAGGAAAGTGAATGGAATAAACTTATTTTTAGTAAGATTCCAGAGCTTTATCTAGATTTTGTATCAAAGATATCTCTAAAATATGCGAATTATACCGAAGTCTTACCAACTATCTACCCAGACTATGACACTCTAGTCAACGTTTATCGTAGTGCGTTACAGAAAGCTTTTGACACGATTGCTTTTGTGCCAAATCGCGACAAAAATCGTCTTTTAAGAATCAGAGAAGTATTGATGGATAAGACCGGTGTTTCTAAGGGCATCATATCTGTTGAACGAATGCTGAATCATCTTAATGGCAAAAAAAACACTCATTATTCCAAAGAAAGTTTTGTTGACGATAATGGCATTTTGGAGTATGCACATAATCTGATATACTTATTTGACAGTAATGAGTTAATTCACCTTCTTGCTGATAAAGAAACAATCTCTGGCATTTCTATACAGGAGGATATCAAACTAATCTGTTTCTTGTCCGATTATTTCAAACAACCGCTGAATAATCTGGATTCATACAAAAGCTCACTTGCCGATATAGGCATGCTATATGACGTAAACAGAGAACTTCGTCGCCCTAGTGAACTTTTCTTTCCTTCGAAATTTCAAGAGCAAAACGAGGAAGCCTCTAATGTGTCGATTTTGAATGAAGAGATATTTGAAAATATTAAGAACGACTCCTTGGTAATTGAGTGGTTATCATCTCTTGGAATGCGGGATTTGTCAAATATGTCCTTTGTTGAGTACCTGCTTTCACATCCTGAATACATTACTACCAATAATGCTCTTTCGATAGGCAGATTTCTCTTTAATGTATGGCAACAAGAAAATTTCTTAGAACATAAAAATTATTCCGAGAGAATTAAGAACCTCTTATTCTTAGCTAAGGATGGGCAATTAAGACCTATATGTAATCTGTATCTTGGGACAAAATATAGTCCTGATGATGATATGGAAATAGTTAATCCTCAAGCGGATCTCTATGTGTCTGATGATTATCCAGAAGGCAAAACTATTGAAGACTGGTCATTTTTCTTGAAAAAGTGTGGGGCAATATATAAAATAGGAATATCAGAAAAAGATTATTCTGCTAATGAATTGAATTTCGATTTTTTTAAAGAGACAGCAATCAAATTTAGAGATTTTCCTCACGCTCGAAGAAAATACTATAATTACATTAACAACATTATAAATATTCATTTTAGAGTCAATTATTTTACCTTCATAGACTTCAATAGCCCCCAATACGAATTAGACAAGTTCGTCTTTTCAAAAGTGTTGTCAAAGGATCGTAAAGAGTGGGGTACAATCGATAAGGTGTATGGAGTAGTTAATTGGTGGGGCAATAGAATTGAACAACTTTTGAATGATATTGCACCGTATGAATATACAAGTAAATATAATTCGTTCCTTGAATATGTTATAGCAACGGAACAAAAGTTTCCTACCACACAAGGAACTTCTGAAGTACCAACAAATGTTTTCATCAACAACCCTAAAATGGTTGAATTGGCTGGGAAATATTTGCCCATCTTAGCTGTTGACTCAAAGGTACATGAAAGTTGGCGAGCGATTCTTCCTTTTAAGCAAGATCTGGAAACAGGAGATTTACTGATAATCCTCGATATATTATCAGAAGATAATGATGCAGAAAAAGAGGAACGAAAGGAAAGAGTCTCAAAGATTTATCGTGAGATAATCGAAAGGGATGAACAGTGTTCTCCTGAAATAAGTGAATGGGCAAAAACACATAGAATTTTATCTTACTCTGGCGAGTTTCTTCCTGCATCAGACCTGACTTACATTACCATTGATGGTTTTAGAAATAGAGACAATAAAGTGTATTGTGAGAAAGTTGGCCAAAGTAATAGGGAAAAGCTGCTTCAATTATTAAAAACTTTTGGAGTACAGGTAATCACTCAAAAGGATGTAACAACAAGTTTTACCAATTCTGTGGAGAATGATGAACTAAAAAAACGCCTGTTAAACAAGATACAATACCTTGCTTTACTACAAAATAAGGGAACCACAGATTTTGATGTAAGAAAAGCTGAGTTGGAAGAGAAAGTGCAAACAGCACATTTCTACAAATGCGATTCAATATCTTTGACTTACGGGGAAGATAATGACACCATTTCGAAATCTACATATTCTAAGGGTGATAGTTTCTATTATACTGGAAAAATGACTCCTGCATTAATGGAACCATTACTATCTCCCTTATGCAGTTTCTTAAATCTCGGTAGCAGTAATGATGCAAATTGATGGTCATTCTCATAACAGATGACCACCAGTCTCTTTCCGATTATCTCAAAGATTGCGGTTATGACGTAAATCTGCTTGTGGCACCAGAATCGAAAACAATAGAAACGCCTATTAACAATAGTGCAGAAAATCCAAGCAATGATAAGACTAATTCTGACGAAAAGACTACATCGGAAAAAGAGGACGCACCCAAAATCAAAAAAGGTGAAGAGGCTTCATTGTCAAAATCAGAGCAGATCAGAGCTCAAATTGAAGCACAGAAATACCTTATGCAGGAAAAGCCATCTTGGCACTTCCCCCCGCATTACGGAGAATCTCAAGAAGATGGCACACCCTACTACTATTCAACTGTTGAGTTAGAAGATGAAGATTGGAATTCTATCTTAATTGTACTGAAGAGCTACAAAAAACAAGATGAGCCATTCAAGGTAAATCCAGAAGAATTGGATTATATTTTCAAAGATTCTGCCTATTTGTTGATATATACAGGAGATGATATCAAGAGAATAGAGAAGGAAGACCTCGTTAGGAATCAATCCAATATATCTCTCTCCTTTAGTACGGAGAATCTTGATATTGAGGAACGTATTGATGCGTTCTGCACAACTTTGCATTATTTCAGGGAGTTGCATTTTGACTTTAGCAGTTTCAATATTGCTGAGAACGCAGAATCTATTAGAAACATCTTCAATAGAAACAAAGGTACTCAAAATACCAATACAGAGGAGGACTTATAATGAAGTATACAAGGGAAGAATACGTTAGGTTTCTCTGCACTGAGTTAGAGGCACAAGAAAAGAGTTACGAGCAGATAGTCAAAACAAAGGCAACTGTTCTTAAAGACAACGGTGAGGTTTTTGTGGGTATGTTCCAGAGAATTAATGAGGCGGGCTTTGCTGTATTTAAAGTCCGCAATTCTGAAAACATGCCTCGGAAGAATTCGTTCTGGTCAGCCGTTTACTTAAACGGAGAAATGGGAAAATTTAGGAATTGGGGCGACTTGTCTTGGAATAAACTTCGAGAAGAATACCAACGTGACTTCTCTGACTGTTTGTGTGCATGGATATCCAAGTCGGATGATGATGCTTTCTGTTTGGTGGGAATAAAGAACCTAACCATTCAGTTTACAGAATTATTGGAACAAGGGAAGACGATAATTGCTTTTGGTCCAAAAGACCCACCATTGCAATACTTGTTGAATCTTATCCAGATAGTAAAGGACGGGCAGAATCGAGAAACACAACCCATACTAGATTTTTCTGAAACTGAAGATCAATGGAATCCGAAAAAGATAGAGGCCAAAGAGGATTTAGTATCAATACTCCTAAATAACCACTCAAATGAAAAATGCGTGGTCGTACAAGGTCCTCCAGGAACTGGTAAGACAACGAGGATGGCACAGTTGGCTGCAAAGCTGTTAAAAGAGAACAAAAGCGTGCTGGTTACTGCCTTGACTAATCAAGCTCTTATAGAACTTGCCAAGAAAGATAAGTTGCAGGAATATATCGAGAGAGGAAAAGTTTCAAAGACCAGCCTCACTGTCGACGAAAAGCGCGAACAGCCACATTTACAGGAAATAAAGGAGAATAAATGTAACGCTTCATCTGGATTTCTGTCTCTTGCAACGTTTTATTTGTCAAGTGGTTGGGCAGTAGATATCACTGATATTCCTTTTGATTACGTCATTATGGATGAGGCAAGTCAGGCACTGCTCCCAATGATTGCTGCATCAATGAAACTGGGTAGAAAGGTTATTTTGATTGGTGACCAGAAGCAGCTACCGCCAATTGTGCTTACTAACGAGGACCTGATTAACAGATTCAATTGGTCGAACATCATCAAAGGTTTCCAGACTATATGCAGCTATTTCAGTTTTAACTCGTTTATGCTAAGTGACACCTATCGAATGACAGCACGCGGTGCAGAATGTACTGGGGCGTTTTATAACAACGAATTGCGTTCAGTTTCTGAAATTCAAGAAGTGGTCACCAGTATTGCAGACTTAGACCCTAAAGGTGGAGCTGTGATAAAAGAACTGGAGATGAAAGTTGGAGATAAGAATCCCCAAAATGCGTTTGAATACATATATGCTCTGACAAAGAGTATTCTTTTGGAAAACTCCAAAGCAGATATAGCTATTTTGTCAAAGTTCAGGGAAACGACTCGGCAATTACAAAAGAATTTCACCTTGCGATGGGATGGAAAAGATTACCCTGATAATATAAAGATAGATACTATCGATAGGGTGCAAGGTCTTACTGTTCATTTCTGCTTTTTCCTAATACCCAATGCTTCCATAAGGTATTCGCTAGAGCCAGAATTATTTAATGTGGCAACATCAAGAGCAATGAACAATACAATCATTGTTTTGCCCACTACACTATATAAAGAACTTATACCTGAAGAAGTTAAGAATTATCTGATTAAGGCGAAGCAGGGATGTGAAAAGTCGGCGAATTCTCATCAAAAGGTGATTTCATCTGGTAATGTTCAAGTTAAAGTCATTGACAAGATAGATTTGTCGAAATTTGAGACTCCCAAACAAAAGGCTGTTAAGTCTAGTACAAAGCGGAATGTATACATCATTGACACGAATGTTTTTGTCAATTACCCAGATATCATCTCAAAGATTGA
>Ga0247609_10007689_pt1 | contig 10249 bp, 4 predicted proteins | sample 172DNAGHGlowgp2_FD_193487 | JGI IMG/M metagenome (GOLD analysis project Ga0247609, IMG submission 193487) | Sheep rumen microbial communities from Palmerston North, Manawatu-Wanganui, New Zealand - 1728 DNA GHGlow gp2 | ecosystem: Host-associated > Mammals > Digestive system > Stomach > Rumen ...
AAGCTGAATTATCGAGCCGTATTCCTTTGCGTCGGCAAATGCGTCAATCAAATAGTCCAACGCGGCTTGATTCTCCTGCGACAGGTGGAAATAAAATTTCGCGTCGTCATAATCTTCGCGGATTGCGTTGCTTTCGTGAATCGCGCAAATATGCGGCTTAACGTTGCGGGTAAAAAAGCGGCGGTCGTAGCGTCTTGCCTTCATCATCACGGCGAAATAAGAAAGTTGCGCGGCGCGTTCGTCTATGTCTAAGCCCCAAAGATTATTCTCGACAATCTTAACGGCGGCTTCGCGGGCGGTGTAGCCGTAATCCTCGTAAATGCAGACAAGCACATCAAAAAGCACGCAGAGAATATGCCCCGAACCCATGCAAGGGTCAATGACGCGAATATCTTCCGGCTTAAGCGCGGCGAAGTCAGCGCGAATTTTTTCCAACTGAATTTGAACGGCTTCTTCTTGCGCCGCCTCCTCAAGATAATATTTCCACTCAGCTTGCAAATTTTTATTCGGGTGACCTTCAAGCCACAGCCGCCCCAAACTATTTTCAACCATGTAATGAACAATCCAATCGGGCGTGAAAAGTTGCGTGGCGGCAGGAATATTTTCTTTAGAAATTTTAACGTTCTTTTTCAGGTCGGCAAAGACTTTATCCTTTAGCTCGGAATTGTAGTACTGATAAAGCCAGCCGATAATTTGCACTTGGTCAGTCCAGTCGCTTTCTGGGATTGTGATAATCATTTGTTCAATCGCGCTGCCTTCGCGCAACAAATAATCCGGCAATAAAAGTTCTGTATAATCTTCAATGCGCTGAAACATTCCGGGCAGAATTTTATTTAGCGCGTTGCATTGGACGATTAACAGATATTTAAAAAGCTCTTCAGTCTTGTTGGCGGCGACCAGTTCAAAAACTTTTTCTTTGTCTAAGCCGTCAAGCTCAAGGCGAATTGCCTCGGCTAAAATTTGCGGCTTAAACTCGCCGGCGTCATTGGTGAAAATGCGGACGTGCGAAGGCAGATAGCCGTTGACCTCCATGAACCTTAGCGCGGCGAAACGATTAAACCAAGTGTACGCGACTTCCTCAATGACTTGCTTGTAGCTCTTTGCCTTGACGTTGCGAATTAGGGCTTGCCGTTGTTTTTTTTCGGTCGGGGAAAGCAAGCGATTATTAACGCTGTCGGCATTGGGATTGCCCGTCGCGTCGTCGGTTATTCCGTAAATCATAGCGCGTTGCGCAACACGCTCAATCAGTTCACGCCGCGCCCATGTCGCATATTTTCTGATTAAATTTTTGTCCATAGTCCACCCCGCAATATTTTTATTGATTATAGCATTCCGCTAAACGTTGACAACAAATAAACTAAAATTTATATTGGTAAATAATTTTCAGTGGAGGATAATTTTATGTTTGGAAATCAAAGCCCGTATAACGCCGCCATTGCCAGAGAGCAATTTTTATTTTATGAAACGCGAATCACGGCGAAATTGATTTGCGAAGGGCTTAGCAATGAAACGGCGGTTAATCATATCGTCAAGGAAAATTTATTCCAGTACCCTACGGAGAAATCAATTAAGAGAATCGCGCAGGCTTGCATACGCCGATTGAACGCTTTGGAAGATAAATCGCTGGTGCAAGCGATAGCCACACAGCCCGCCGACGTATCAAAGCAAATTTGCTTGTATGCGATGATTCGCCAATATAATTTGGTGCGCGATTTTATGTTGACGGTCATTGGCGCAAAGTATAAGTCTCTGGATTTTTCATTCGGCAAGGAAGATGTGAACGGCTTTTTAATGCGTCTGCAAGCGCAAGATGATTGGGTTGCAACGTGGAGTTATACGACAATCGAAAAGTTGCAACAAGTCTTGCGGAAAATTCTTCTGGAAAATAAATATATCGACAGTGTAAACGCAAAGCAATTAAATCCCGTGCTAATCAGTCCTGTTTTGGAAAATGCAATTCGCGCCGCCGGTCAGGAAATTATTCTGCCCGCGTTCAACTGCTTGACTTAAGGGGGCTATGCTAATGGGCGATTTAATGGAGCGGCTTAACGACCTGCGCGAACAAATTCAGCAACCGGACTTTTTGAAGGGCAAAGGGCTTTCAAACGAAGTAAATATCCGGCTCTTTTGCTACGATTCGCAAGACGAAATTATTATCCGGCACTTCACAGAAAAATTGCTGACTGATACGAGCCTTAGTTGCCGCGTGATTGAATACAACTTGTATAAAATTTTCCTTGCCATTTGCGACGAGAAGCGCATTACAAAATTGATTGCCGGCATGGAAGAAAAGAAAGGCAAGCAATTTTTGCTGGAGCACTTGAAGCGCATAGCCGATAACAAAGCCTTCGTTAGAAAAATGACGGAGACGCCGCACAAGTCTGGGGACGTGATTTTAATAACTGGCGTTGGCGAGGCGTTCCCATTTATCAGAGTTCATGCTTTGCTTGACGCCATGCAGCCAAATTTTTCAGACGTGCCAATATTGGTAATGTATCCAGGTTCATTCGACGGACGCGCCGTTAAACTCTTCGACAAATTGCCGCCGAACTCGTATTATCGGGCATTCAACATAATCTAAAGGAGCCGCGCTCATGAAAATTCAATCAATGTTCAAGGACGATATTAATCGCAAAATTAACGGCGTCGTCAAGGTTGACCAAAAAGAAAATGCCGTGCTTGTGCAAGAGCTAAATGAATACGTCATAACACGGGAACTTAAAAAACACTTCGTGACTTTTTTTAGCAACTACCTTGAATCGTTCAGCGAATACACCGCCGATATTGGCGTTTGGATTTCCGGCTTTTTCGGCAGTGGCAAATCTCATTTTCTGAAAATGCTTTCCTACTTGCTTGCTAATAAGGAAGTCGACGGCGTTAAAACTGTCGGGCGTTTCAAGGATAAGTTTGCGCCCGAAACTTTCGCGCTGATTGAACGCGCCACCAAAAGCAATGCCGACACGATTTTATTTAACATTGATATTGAAGGCTCCATTAACAAGGATAAAACTGCCGTCCTGCGCGTTTTCGCTAAAATGTTCTATAAATATCTGGGCTATTACGGCGAAGATTTTAAGGTTGCCAAGCTTGAACAATTTATTGACAGGCAAGGCAAGACGGCGGAATTTCGGCGCGTGTTTGAAGATAAAAACGGTGCGCCCTGGTTAGAAGTCCGCGACACCTACGCATTTTTAGAAGACGACATTGTTGACACTATGCAAGAAGTTTTAGGCATGAGCGAGCAATCTGCGCGGAATTGGTTTAACGGTTCGGAAAATGTCGAGATGTCTATTGCGCAACTCGTTTCCGAAATTAAAGCGTATGTGAACAGCAAGCCGCAAGACTTCCGGCTTTTGTTTATGGCTGATGAGGTCGGGCAATACGTCGGCGGCGATACTAATCTTTTGATAAATCTGCAATCGCTTGTTGAAAAAATCGGCAGTGAGTGCCGCGGCAAAGTCTGGATAATTTGCACGGGGCAAGAGGCGATTGACGAAATTATCAAAGCCCGCGAAAATGAATTCTCCCGCATTCAAGCGCGTTTCAAAACGCGGCTGTCGCTGTCTTCTTCGTCCGCTGATGAAGTTATCCAAAAACGTATCCTGCTGAAAACTGACGACGCCGAAAAAAATTTAAGCAAAGTTTATGCTGATAATGAATTTGTCCTGCGCAATCTGTTTACCTTTACAAATGCCGTCGGGGACATAAAAGGCTACGCGAGCGGCGAGGAGTTCACGAAAAATTTTCCGTTCGTGCCGTATCAATTTATATTAATGCAAAAAGTTTTCGCGGAGATACGCAAGCACGGCAATTCCGGCACGCACCTTTCAGGCGGCGAACGTTCTATGCTGTCCGGCTTTCAAGAGGCGGCGCAGAAAATCGAGGACAAGGACGAATACGCGCTTGCCCCGTTCTATTTGTTTTATGACACCGTGCACACTTTCCTTGATAGCTCAATTCGCCGCGTCATTGAACGTTGCGAACGCGCCGCCGCTGATAGAAACGGCATTGAGCCGCAGGACGTGGACGCTTTAAAACTTTTGTATCTTGTCCGCTACGTCGACGACGTTAGGGCGACCCTTGATAACATTGTTATTCTTATGGCTGATGACATTCGCCTTGATAAAATAATCGTGCGCGAAAAAGTCGGCGGCTCGCTTAATCGTCTGCTGAATCAAAATTATATTGGGCGCAGCGGCGATATTTATAACTTTTTGACCGACGAAGAACAGGACATTCAGCGCGAAATTAATAACACGCCCGTTGCCGCGGCGGAAATTGTCGAGCGCATTGCCGATAAAATTTTTGGGGAAATTTATATCACGAAAAAATTTCGCTACGGCAAATACGATTTCGCCTTTGACCGCATGGTTGACGGGCAAGCGGTCGGCACGCTGGCTAATGATATGCTGTTGCGCGTGCTGACTGTGCTCACTGACTCTGTTGACAAAAATGAATTGCGCCTGATGACTGAATCTGTTGGAAAGGCTATCGTCGTGCTGACGGATAATAATTATTACGACTACATTGAACGGGCTATGAAAATTCGCAAATACGTCCGGCGGCGCAACGTTGCGCAACTTTCTAAGTCCGTGCAGGATATTATTCGCGCCCAGCAGGACGAAGCCGGAAAATATGAGAGCAATGCAATCGACGCTTTGAAAAATGCGATAAGCAATGCAAAATTTTATGTTGACGGTCAGCAACTTGCGCTTAAGGGCGGCGACGCTAAAATCAAACTTGATAAGGCTTTGGAATATCTCGTTGCCCACATTTACAGCGACATTGGATTGATTACGCACTTTGCCGACAGCGACGCGGATATTTTTGCAATCCTGCGCGGCACTAACCCGACTTTGCAGGGCACCGAGCCGAACAAAGACGCCGTCGCGATAGTCGAAAATTATCTTGATATGCAAGCAATACAAAAGTTGTCGACGACTATAGCCGACTTGCAAGAACGTTTCCAGAAAAAGCCGTATGGCTGGCGCGAAATTGACATTGCGGCAGTTATCGCGACGCTTATTTTTGAACAGAAAGTTACTATCAAGCAAGGCGGCATGACGATTCAAATTGACAATCCTAAACTGCCCGATATGCTCCGCAAGAAAAGCGAAATCGGCAAGACTTCCATTGCTAAGCGGCAAGCCGTTTCCGCGCAGAAAGTCCGCGAGGTTCGAGAGTTCCTGTTAGATTTTTTTGATGATATGAGCGTTCCGCAGGACGAGGACGGCTTAATTGCCCATATCGTGAAAAAATTCAGCGGCGAGCTGGAACACTTCACCGAACTTAATAAAAAATATATCGGGCACAATTACCCCGACCAAAACAAAGTTAATCGGGCGATTGCGCTTGCCAAAGATATTCTCTCCCAGCAGAAAGATAATCTTGCACTAATTCAGCGCGTCATTGATAAGCAAGATGAACTTTACGACCTGCGCGACGAACTCCAGAACGTCGAAGGCTTTTTCAAGAACAGAATTATTTTGTTCGACGCCGCCGTTAAATACGCTAAAGATTTGCGCGACGATTTGAATTACATTGCCAAGAACGCCGAGGCTAATCACGCTCTGAATCAAATTCGATTGATTACAACGATTCCCGCCGCCGGAAATTTCCAATACGAACGCATTCCGCAACTTAACGACTGGATTGCTAAACTTAAAGCCGCGCATGATAAAATGTTGGACGATAAACGCGCCGAGCTGTTGGAAATTGTGCGCCAGTGTCTTGAAGAAATTCACACCTTAGCGAGCGAAAACCCGACTGCGAAATATATTTCCAATGCCGCCGACGATTACTTTAGCGAGAAGAAAAATCAAATTGCGGCTTGCGAAAAATTGGTTCTGCTTGACGGGCTTATTCCGCAAATGTGGCAACACAAAGACGACGCCGTTAATAAAATTGAAGCGACCATTCGCCCGCCCGCTAAAATGCCCGCGCCGAAAATCGAAGACATTAAGACTTTATACCGGCAAAATATTTTCCCTGCAAAAGTTCTGAAGTCTGAAGGCGAAATAGATTCTTACGTCGAAAAAATTCGCGCCGGTATGAAACAACTGCTCAAAGGGCACGACGGCATTAAAATTAATTAGGAGTTAGGAATTAGGTTATGGATAAAAATTCAATCAAGAGATATGCAACGTGGGCGCGGCGCGAGTTGATTGAGCGTGTTGGGCAACGCGCTATGATTTACGGAATAACCGACGACGCGACGGGCAATCCCGATGCCGACAGCGTTAATAATCGCTTGCTTTCGCCGACCGAAAAAAAACAGCGGCAAGCACTAATTCGCAACGTCAAGGCAAAAGGCTACAAGCAAGTTATTGAGGAAGTCGCGTACACGTGGTTTAATCGTTTCGCTGCGCTAAGGTTCATGGAGGTCAACGGCTATTTGCCTTCGCACGTCCGCATTTTCACCAACGACGCCGGCGAGTTTAAGCCGCAAATTTTAGCCGAGGCAATCAATCTTGAGCTTGACGGCTTAGACAAAGAAAAAGTTTTTGAATTGGTCGCCGCCAACAAGACCGAAGAGCTTTTTAAATATCTGTTAATCGTCCAGTGCAACGCGCTAAGCAAAAATTTGCCCGGAATGTTTCAGCGCATTGAAGATTATACAGAACTTTTATTGCCGGATTATTTGTTGCGCGAAGGTAGCGCGATTGAACAAATGATTGCGACTATTCCAGAAAGCGACTGGACTGACCAAGTGCAAATTATCGGCTGGCTTTATCAGTACTATAATTCCGAGCTAAAGGATAAAGTCTTTGCCGACCTGAAAAAGAACGTTAAAATTTCTAAGGAAAATATTCCTGCCGCCACGCAACTTTTCACGCCGGATTGGATTGTTCATTACATGGTTGAAAATAGTTTAGGGCGGCTGTGGCTTGAGGGGCACCCCAACGACGCTTTAAAGTCCGAGTGGAAATATTATCTTGACGAGGCGGAGCAAGAAGAAGCCGTTCAAGTTCAGCTGGAAAAAATTCGCGCTGACTTCGCCGCGTTAAAGCCGGAAGATATTCGCGTCATTGACCCTTGCATGGGTTCGGGGCATATTCTCTGCGTGCTATTTGATGTGCTCGTCCGCATTTACGAGGACTACGGCTACACCGCCCGCGAAGCCGCCGTTAAGATTGTCGAGAATAATCTTTGGGGCTTAGACATTGACGAACGCGCCGCGCAACTTTCCTATTTCGCCGTGATGATGAAGGCAAGACGCTACGACCGCCGCTTTTTTACACGCAACGTTAAGCCGCATATTTGCGCGATTCACGAGAGCAACGCAATCCGCGAAGATTATGACGCCGCGAAATTTTATTTCCACCTGTCGCAGGAGAATCAAGCCGCGCTGGACTATTTGATTGACGTTTTCGCCGACGCAAAGGAATATGGCTCGATAATTCAGCTTGCGCCGCGTGATTATATTGCCTTGCAAAAGGAATGGTCTGCCGTCAATTTGGACGGTCTTTTTTATGCGCCGCTTGCCGCCGAGATAAATTTTCTGATTGAACAGGCGATTGCCTTGACGCAAAAATATCAAGTCGTCGTCACTAATCCGCCGTATATGGGCGGCTCCGGCATGGGCAATAAGCTTGCCAACTACGTCAAGAAAAATTTTCCCGACACCAAAAGCGATTTGTTCGCCGTCTTCATTGAACGCGGAAACGAAATGCTTAAGCTAAACGGCTATAATTGTATGGTGACAATGCAAAGTTGGATGTTTCTTTCTAGTTTTGAAAAACTCCGTGCGCGTCTGATAAATGAAATGCAGATAATAACTTTGTTGCACATGGAAAATATGGTTATGCATATCGCGTTCGGCACCGCTGTAACAATCTTTCAAAATACACACATTGTCGGCTATAAAGGAACGTATAATCAAATTAAACTACAAGATATTATCGACGACGGCGATGAAAGACCAAAAACTTTTCCCGTTAAAGGAAATCGTTTTGCGCAAGTCAGCACGGACAACTTCTCCAAAATTCCTGGCGCGCCGGTCGCCTATTGGGTCAGCAAAAAAATGTATGCTGCTTTCGACAATGGTCAACCGTTGGGAAATATCGCTGATTCTAGACAAGGATTATCAACCGCTGATAATGATAGATTTTTGCGGCTGTGGTATGAAGTTCAGATAACAACGATAAAATTTGACGCTAAGTCAGCGGCAGAAGCTTTAGAATCTAAAAAGAAATGGTTTCCTCATAACAAGGGCGGCGAGTTTAGAAAATGGTACGGCAACAATGATTATGTCGTCAACTGGAAAAATGACGGGCAAGAGCTTCGCAATTTCAAAAAGTCAGTTATCCGTAATCCTAAATATTATTTCAAAGAATCAATAACATGGTCGGCATTGACATCAGGTACTTTCTCTGTTAGATGGTCAGAAGAAGGAGCATTATTCGGTTCTGGCGGATATAGTGCATTTTGTGAAACAAGTCTCTTGAAATATTTACTAGCACTAATGAACAGCAAAGTTAATGAAGTGTTTATAAAAATCGTTTCTGCTACTTTAAATTATGAGGTTGGTCACATTAAAACAATACCTGTCATTGACAGAAAAGATTTGCGCCCGCAAGTTGAAGAGCTTGTGCAGGAAAATATATCATTGTCGCGAGCGGACTGGGACGCCTTTGAAACGTCGTGGGATTTTAAAGCGCACCCGTTCATAAATCGCGGAGCCGCCACGATTAAGCAAGCCTATAAAATTTGGCAGGACGAAGCCGCCGCCCGTTTCAGCAAACTCAAGGCGAATGAAGAGGAGCTTAACAAAATTTTTATCAAGATATACGGCTTGGGCGACGAGCTGACGCCCGCTGTTGATGATAAAGATATTACCGTTCGCCGCGCCGATTTTAATCGCGATGTGCGGAGTTTTCTTTCCTACGCCGTCGGCTGTATGTTCGGACGCTACGCGCTGGGCAAGCCTGGTTTAATCTACGCGGGCGGCGACTGGAACCTTGATAATTATCCGAACTTCAAACCCAATAAGCATGAAATAATTCCGCTGAGCGACGCCGAATATTTCGACAGCGATATTATCATTCGCCTTGAAGAATTTTTGACGGCGGCATTCGGTCAAGCGACGTTGGAAGAAAATTTGCGGCAGATAGCAGAGGCTCTCGACAAGACCGGCACGCCCCGCGAAATTATCCGCAACTATTTTATCAACGATTTCTACGCCGACCACGTTAAGATTTACAAGAAACGCCCGATTTATTGGCTCTTCGACAGCGGCAAAAAAAATGGCTTCAAATGCCTAATGTACATGCACCGCTACCGCCCCGACACCGTCGCCCGCATTCGGACAAATTATGTGCACGAACAGCAAGCGCGATACCGCATGGCGATTGAAGGTTTGGAAAAAGTAATCAAGGGCGCGTCGACTGCCGACCGCGTGAAACTTTCTAAGCAACTAACCGCCCTGCAAAGTCAAGCGGAAGAAATTCGCGCTTACGAAGAAAAAATTCATCACCTAGCCGACCGCATGACGAAAATTGATTTAGATAACGGCGTCAAGCACAACTACGAACTTTTCGCCGACGTGCTCGCTAAGATTAAGTGAGGTTGCCCTATGGATTGCGAAAAAATTGTACAGGAATTGAATAGGAAATTCGCGGAGCCATTGCCCGATTTTTACAAGCGGCGAATTATTTTCTGGATTGATGATGCTAAGGACTTCGCGGACAAAATTGACGAGATAAAACTTGACGGCGCAAAGGTCGTTAAACTGACCGGCACGAATAATTTTTCCGTCAAGAAATTGCTTGCCGCCGACGACCCCGCGAGCAATTATTTAGTTTATCAGCCGTTCGCCTACGAAAGCGACGAAGATAATTGGCTACTGGACATGACGTTTTACGCCGACGAGTTCCGCGCAGATTTAATTTCAATGTGGATAGACGAGCTAGGGATTGAGCAGACGCCCGCGCTCCGGCACGGCTTTAAACTATATCGGAAATTTTTCAATGCGCAGTCGCGGCGAAATAAAATCCTGTCGCAGAAAACGAAGCCGCGCACCCTAGCGCAGTTGCAAATGGCGATAATGGCGGCGTTAGCAGGACTGAAAACTCCGACGCCGAGCGCGATAATTAAAGCGGCATTGCGGACAAATTCAGTTTATCAAGAGTTCGTGAGCTATGGCATAGACGAAACTTTTTGGCAAATGGTCGCGCAGGGCACCGGCTATCAAAATTCCGACCTTGACGAGTTGGCGGAGCATGTTTTGCTTGCGGCTTTAACGCGGACG
>Ga0247609_10007690_pt1 | contig 10248 bp, 7 predicted proteins | sample 172DNAGHGlowgp2_FD_193487 | JGI IMG/M metagenome (GOLD analysis project Ga0247609, IMG submission 193487) | Sheep rumen microbial communities from Palmerston North, Manawatu-Wanganui, New Zealand - 1728 DNA GHGlow gp2 | ecosystem: Host-associated > Mammals > Digestive system > Stomach > Rumen ...
GCTTGGTGGCTCCATCGTTGATGGCATCAATAACGCTGTACTTATCCAGATAGTATTCTATCTTGCCGTTCTCGTCCTTAATGCCAAACTCACGATGCGTTTTGGGTATAGGCGTACCTGTGAAAGCAAATCGCTTGGCATTAGGTAAGACCGCCTGTAGTTCCATCTGATAGTCGCCATACTCTGTGCGATGTGCTTCGTCTATCAGCACTATCACGTTACCCCTGTCATCAACAATACTCCCCAGTTCGTTGAATTTCTGAATGGTGGTGATAAAGACACCGGCAGGCTTATCCTTGATAATAGACTTCAAGTCACCTACGCTCATCACCTGACGGGCATTGGGGAAAACACAGTCAAAGAATGTATCGCCCATCTGGTCTTTCAAGTCCTTACGGTCAACCACTATGAAAATAGTTGGGTCGTCCAACTCTTCAGCCTTTCGAAGTTTATAGGCCGTATAGAGCATGGTGAGCGACTTTCCTGAGCCTTGCGTATGCCAGATGACTCCCTGCTTCTTGTCTGTATGGGTCACTCGCTCTACAATCTTATTAGCAGCCCTTAACTGCTGATAGCGTGCCACTTTCTTGATGATTTTTCTGTTATCACGCTCAAATACGATAAAATGCTGTAGAATGTCAAGCACGCGCTCAGGCTGTAGAAGTCCAATGATACCAAACTTCATCTGCTCCAGCAGATTCCCATTCGGCAGACGTTCTACATCGAAGTGCATCAATCCGTCTTCTTCGTCCTTATATGTTCGGCACAAATCATTCTCCGGGTCAAGAATCGGATTGGGATATCTGTTAGCTATTACAGAGTCTTTCCATTCATTGAAGTATGAAGCTGAAGCTCCAGGAATACCATATTTGCACAGACGTCCATTGCAGGCTACGCCAAACAGATGTGCCATAAAGAGTTTGTCGCTTCGTCTGTCGTATGTATCGAACTGCCGAACTCCTTCAAGCCAGTTTGTTCCCCGTCTGGCACATTGTTTCGCCTCTATGGGCACCAGAGGGATACCGTTCACCAACAAGCATATATCTACACGAACCTGTTGAACGGTATATTGATTGGTAACGATAAAACTATTCTGCCAAATATCTTCAAAGTTTATAAAGCGAATGGTCCTGTCCTCTTTATCTATGGTCATCGTCACGCCATCCACCAACTGATTCAGGAAATTCTCGTTTCCTTCTATCGGACTTGGATTCCGCAGATTGTTGAGCAGCATATCCACTGCAGCCTCAGCCGCCTTCTCATTGATGCCGTTCAGTACCTTCACCTTTTCCACCAGAATAGGCTCAATCACCGCATTCATCTGCAAGCGATTATAAGGCTTTAAATCTTCTGCCGACTGTAACGTCCAGCCCATCTTCGACAGCCATTCTGTCACCTTCGCTTCAACAGGCTTTTGCTCGTGTAGTTTGCTCATAATTTATTTATTAATAATAAATTTAATCAACTTTAAAAACCAATGTTTTCTTTCTTCTTCTTTTTCTATCATGGCTAAACTAATAATAGAGTTCAGCGATAATAAAAACGCACTAACATGGGTAAGAATTAGTGTTCCTTTGGCAATATCATGCTTTGTTCCTTTTAGCGTATCTATATAATTCAATATTACTTTTGCATAATTGTATTGCCAATCTTGCATTACAAAATATAAAAAGAATACACCAATACAAATACATAACAGTAATGAAAAAACAATATAACGTGGTAATTTCCACTTCTCCAACTTTAACTTCTTATTATCCTCAGAAAGTTTTTGATTCTTTTCTTTTTCTAACAGAGAAGTCTTTTGGAGTTCTTCTATTTGTTTTGAAATAGCATTTAATTTGTTCGACAATTCTTTATTAATTTTATTCAGATTATCCTTTTCTTTTTCATCACGCGAGTGTTGTTCAACTGCATTTTTCCTTTGTTGTTCTGCTTCTAACAATTTCTTACGTTCACTAGCTATAATAGTATGTATTTCAGATATAAATGTATCTTTATTACCAGCTTTCTCCTCTAACAGACATTGTAGTTTTGAAGTGGATTCTTGTGAAACTGCGCTTAAAAGGATTCTATATTCTTCTTGCGATATATCCGTATTTTCTCTAATAGCAGTATCAAACTCATTTATAATATCTTTACTTGGATACTCGTCAAATAAAGTTTGAGCTATTAACTTGCCTAGACCTATATTAGATACTTCACTAGAATATTTCTTAGGATTCTGCAAAAATAGTAGGCTGGTCAACTCTTGGGGCATTATAGTCTCACATGGGTAACCATTTTCCTTCCTCGAAATATTGAATTTACATAATCGTTTATTGGCCGTTATAAACCAACTGCCTGCTTTTTGGATTAGAATCCTATTACTATCTTGTTTTCTTCTTTTACGAATATATAGGTAAGCTATTACATCATGTGCAGCAGCATTTTTTCTATACCACAATTTCTGAAGTGCCTCTTTATCTTCCGACGCTGTAAATTCTTTAACGTCTGATTCTGAAACTTTAGTTATATTTAACTTCAATTCTTTTGTTATATATTGCTCTAATTGTCCATTAACAGTAGTCAGCCACGTCTTGTTTTTTCTATTTCTATTACACGCTTCATTTATTGTTGTAGTAGGATTTTTCTTGTCAAAGTTATTAATGGCTGTATTTATGATGCCTTGTATCTCATTTAGCGTAATATCTAGAATTCTAATATCACCTCCAGAATCTCTGATGAGTTGAAGTAATTCTAAGGTTGGACGGGTGTCTTCTTGATTCTGCAAATCAAGAGCTTCTAATACTATTTTTGTGTCCAAGAAGTATGTTATACCTTTTCCTCCTTTTGCATCAATATCAACATTGGCTTCAATATATGACGCAATAATTGAGCCGATATATATGTGTTCTACAACTTTGTAAAGAGCGTCATTGTTTGATTCTATGTATTGCAGAAAACGAATATGTTGCATATACGAAGTGTCAACATCCAAATTATCTATCGAACAATTTCTACCTGATAGAAAAGATGCCAATTCATTCTTGTATCTTACGATAAATTCTGTAAAAGATGGGGGCTTGGCATTATTGTTTTTTCCCGAGGTTGAAAAAGTTTCAAATGCAAGCTGCAAAGCATTTGCTTGTCTCCGTTGTCGTTCATACTCTTCTTCTAATGAGGTAAAAGTATATGATTCGAACTGAAAAGATTTTCCAGATTCAAAGAATTGATATCCATACTTCTCTTTCTCTCTTTTAGACAAGTCCCTACCTAAGGCTACAATTAGCTTTCTTACAATAATTAAAGGAACGTTTATTCCGTATTCATTCAGGATAATCTTTTGAATGTCTGTGTCTTTTCCTTTTGTTTTATTCTTTGCATATAAAGACATTGCCCTTTTGCAAAGAGGAATATAAACAGCATTATAAATATCGGTTCCATTTTCATTCAGTGATGCTATGAACGAATAGCTTGTTAGAATTTTATTATCCATACCTGTCTTGTTGAAATTACAAAATTTTGATTCTACCTGTCAATAAATTCTGCATCAAAGATTTCTTAAGCCGTTCTAAACTCATTATTTTTGTTCTCGATGAAGATATGTCGTTTTTAACGGCATCTAACCTGTCCTTAATTGATTCTTGTTCCTGTTTCGTAGGAATCGGGAGCAAAACTTTTGCCATGCTATTCTTGGAAATACTATAAACTTTAATTCCTGTCACATATTTCAAGAACTCCAACCTTACTCTTTCTTCGTTAAAAAGATAACCTTTGAAGCCATTAATTAACTCTTTTGTATTTGGACGGAGTAACAATGTATGAAGTCCTGATATAATTTTTGAATTGCCAAGATTGACTATTTCAACAAGTTTTCCTACTCCTTCATAATCTTCGCTAGTATCTGAGATGATAATATCCCCATCCTCAAGATACACAAACTTTTTAACCATGTCCTTATTAATATATGGTAAAGTTTCTTTTGATATATCAAGGAATGTCTCAAATCTCGTATGTATATCGCCATAGTGTATGTATTTACAATCTCCGCTGTCTGATAACATGGAACGAGAATATGATGCTGTTGGATAGAAATCAAAAAGTGCATCAACTCTTTTTACTTCCCACCCAACAGGTACTTTGCCAAACTTTTCGTCAATATAGAATTCTTCGGATGTGCGGAATGTGCCATCTGGCTTCATCTTTCCTGTGAGAAGGTTTTGCATGAGACTCTTTTTCAGACGCTCCGCCACAGTAATGCTGTTTTGTACGGACACTATAGCTTCATCAACTTTTGTAAGAATATTAGCAATTTCTGCTTGTTCTGTTTTTAATTGCGGTAGATTAATCTTTATTCGTTTTACCTTGGGAGCTGTTAATTGTGGGACTCCTGTACTTTCTTTTGGGAAATGAACAAGTGAATTGATATAGTAAGTAATATACCTACAATCCACATCAACTTTAGGTAAGAGTACTAACAACCTAACAATGGCATCAAAATCATCATCTCTGAATTCTGCATGACCGACCTCTCCTCTTCCTGTTATAGTAACGGCATTACCACGAAACCGTGGCTGCGAAGTATAGCCATACAATCCTTTATTCTCTAAAGAATTGGCATAAATAGCCCACCGAGCATGGTCTGTTCTGCAGGGAGAATAGTTTGCTTCTTGCAAATCACCACCAGCTTTTATCTCGAAGAGATCACCGATTCGCACTTCCTTCCAACCTTTCATAATTTCTCTCCTTCTTCATTTTGTTCATCAAATCCACACATACCATTATCAATAGCACAAAGAATGCGTGATTTAAGTTCTATATCGAAATCGAGTTCTCCCTCAATGATAGAGTGGATAATGTCTCGTAGCAAATCTTTATCGATAAGACCCGCTGCAAGATGGTAGCTGACATTTTCCATCTCTTGCAGGAAGCGACTAATACAAAAGAGGTAGCCATTCATAGATAGGAACTGAACACCTAAAGTGATAGAAAGGCGTTTGTTCCCATCAGAAAAAGAGTGATTGCGGTTGATTGACCATACCAAATGCACCAACTTGTCTTCAAATGTGGGGTAAAAAACGTCGTTCTGAATAAGCTCAAGTGCGCTACATAAGTAGCCCTCATTGATTATATTGCAGTCCCCACCACCACTATACAGAATGGTCTTCCTATGAGTGTCAATGGCTTGCTCTTTTGTGATATAGATAGTCTTCATCCGTCAGTCTCTTTCTTTTAAGCGTTTTAGTGCATCACGATACTCTTCCAACCTCTGATCCAACTCCATGCTCTTTTCTCCCAGAAAACGCTCGAAGTCAGATTCTGGTACAGCACTAATATATTCTTCAAGATTCTTGTGAAGTGCATCGCGGAAACATAAATCACGGCTGGCCATCTTTGTACGTGCTTTTTCTCGCAATGGCTCCCATAAGCGTTGTTTCTCAAATCGATTGAACAGTTCATCGGCTTCAAAAGATGTAAGGGGGCGTCCTTTCATTTCAGCACTCACTCGCAATTCTTCTGCGAAGCCTGCTTCATAACTGGCGATTATGTCTAAGACTTCACTATACATGGTATCTCGAACCTTTTCATTCTTTTCAAGTTTCAATACCTTTCGATATTCAGTTGCATCTTCCTTGAAAATGCTATTGTAGACTTTATCAGTATAAATCATATACTTAATATTGCCCATATCGACACAATAACGTAGGGCATCAGTAAATTCCCTACGATAATCCTCTCCACGGAGCATATTTGTAATAAAGTCTTCATCACGTTGATTTATATACTTTGTACCTCCTCCCGTACGCCGATTAATAGTATCAATGGCAATATCTAAAATAGCACTACGAAGACTACGAGCTTTTTCACTATCTACAAGCAACATTGCAATGTTTAAAAAAGCACGGAAATTAAATATACCAAGAACAGTAGTTTTGGTTGTGAAATCAACTTCACAACCAGGAACTTTTGTAGCAACTAGCTTAAAGTCAACCAGACGTTTACCTTTTAAGACCTCGTAACCGTTTTTGGTGAGTTCTTTTTCATTTCGAGCAATACACTCTCGAATAGTTCTGTCAGTAACTTCAAAAAAATCTGTTATTTGTTTAAACAGGAACTTATATTCATTTTCAAAAAGAATACCAGTAAGACCGATTTCTTTTTGTATAGCAGCAACGGCAAAACTATTATTCAACACATTTTGCCTTACTATGGCGGAATCAATAAAATCTTTCTTCATAGAGGCTACAGTAATTTGTCTAATAACTCATTTAATTCTTTTTCCACTTTATTCTCTGCACGGATTGCTTTTTGAAAATCCTTTATGGCTGTTTTCAAGTCAATCTGCTCTTCAGGCTCAAAGGTATCCACATAACGGGGGATATTGAGATTGAACTCGTTTTCCTCGATATCGTCAATATCTACAATGGCGAAGTAGCGCTTTCGCAGCTCTGGGTCTGCAAACATCTGCAAGAGTTCAGTTTCCACATCAACAATTGCCTGACGTTGCTTGGCAGCTTTATCTTGGGCAGTAGTAATCTTTGCAGCCTTGTCTGCCAATAATTTGTCTAAAGTTTTTTGAGTGGTATCCAATGTCTTGAGTTCTCCCTTAGTTGGGGTCTTGCCTTTTTCCTTCTTGTCCTGGATAACTGATTTTGCTTTATTCAGCTTTTCTTTTTTGATAGCAATCTCTTCTTCCGCATCTTTCTCTATCTCGGAAATGGCATATTCAAGGTCCGCATCAATTTGATGGTTCAATTGAAATTTTCGGTCTGCCATCCAAGTTTTTGCCTTATCAATATCACCCCAACTCTCTAACATGGTAGAGATGCGAAGCACATCCTGTGGTTCCAATACGCTCATATTGGCATCTTCGCGATACCATCCCTTCTTGGCGGCATAGACCATCAGAATTTTATTTTTCTTATCTGCAGGTTTGTTCTTATCAAAGAAGATGATAGCTCCAGGAATAGTAGTGCCATAAAACAAATTACTTGGTAAAACCACAATGGCATCGATGATATTGACATTTTCTTTGAAATCTATGCCCTGTAAAAAGCCTCGACGAATGAGATACTCCACATCTGCTTTACGGTTCTGTCCGTCTTCCTCCTCTGTTTTTTCAGGTTGACCACGGAACAAGACCCCCTGCGGACAAACCACACCGGCTTTTCCGTTGTCATCCAACGAAGCTATGATATGTTGCAAAAAAGCAAAGTCTCCATTGCTATAAGGCGGAATACCATATACAAGACGATTGTAGGAATCAGTAAACTCTTTCTTATATTCTAATTGAGGCGTACCATCCTTTTTGTTGACAGCTTTACCCTTCTTGTCTTTTTTAGGCTCTCCATTCTGGGCCCAATTTTCCAAAGAAAAAGGAAAATTAGCCATCACCTTGTCAAAAGTGCGAAGCTCTAACGGATTGTCTTCTTCTTTGAATTTAGGGTCACGAATGGTGTCACCTTGTTCTATACGCGCATCCAGACCATGCAATATCATATTGATATTACAAATAGCCCATGTGTTCCACACGAGTTCTTGTCCAAACAATCGTATGCTCTTTTTCTCATAATAATTAGATTGAACGTATTTCGCAGCATTGAGTAAGAAACCACCAGAGCCACAGGTAGGGTCATAAACTGTCTCCCCTTCTTGCGGTTTCAAATAGCGGACAATAATATCAACAACTTCCTGTGGAGTGTAGAACTGACCTGCCATTGTTCCGCCTTTATTTTCATCAGCAAATCGCTTAATGAGATATTCATAAGCATCACCCAGGACATCCACTGTCACGTTCTTATTGCTTAGGTCTACAGCTCCTAAATAATTGATAAGATTGGAAAGTACTTCGGGATCAAGTTTCTTTCCACCAGATCCATCGGGCGCAGGTTCATTCCATCTAACGGTGTTAATGATGCCCTTCAAAATATATTTGCCGTTCTTATCTACATTTTGATCCGCAATGGCAGCTACAGCCTTGTCAAGCGTCTCATTCTTTTTATCAATAGAGGCTTTTCGGACATCATCCCAAAAACAACCTTCAGGAATGATAAAGTCGTGCATCTTTTTTGAAATGACATCCATTTCCCTGACAGATGGCTCTCGACAATAGTCATTAACAAACTTTTCTTTACCATTTTCTATCTCCCACTGGTAATTATCGGAGAGACGTTTATAAAAGAGAAGGGATAGGATGTAAGACTTATAATCTTCCACCTTATCGCGTAATATATCTGCCATTCCGAAGAGCAGACTTCCTAATGCTTGCTTTGTTATCATTTATTCAATGTTTAGGAATAATGCGTTATATTGCTTATTATGACCGAACAAATACCCATAGAGCTTATCACATATTGTGACAGCCTCAGGTTCCCATTTTGAGCAGCTTCCTTCTTTGCCATATTGCTCTTAACAAATAATGTCTTTTGTTGGCTACAAAATTACAAAAAATATCTTGTATAACCTTTGGTTATGTCGAAAATTGCCTTTTAATGGCTCACTTTTATGATTTTTTGTGCAAAAAACGAGTTCGTAAGCCTATTTTTGTGTTCAAAATTGGCAGGTTTGGAAAGGACGAAGCAGACCTTATGTTTCAAGATGTCATAGAGGGCAACATCATTCAAATGGCAGACCGTGTGATGGAGGCTTTACAAGCCAAATACCTTGTATCGCCAGTACGTTTTGAAGGAATGCAGCGTTATGAGACTCTGGAGATTCCCAAGGAGGCTATGCGTGAAATACTCTATAATGCCATCGCCCATAAGGATTATACTGGGTCAGATATTCAGATGCACGTATATAATGACCACATTGAAGTCTGGAACGAGGGCGAGTTGCCAGGTGGATATGACGAGAAGGTACTATATGGTAAACATTCCTCTAAGCCTCGAAACAGAAACATTGCTGGCACTATGTTCAAGGCAGGCTTCATCGACACATGGGGACGTGGCTTCAAGAAGATCCGCGAAGGGTTTGAGAAGGCAGGTATGCCTATGCCAAAGGTAGAGAATTTCTGTGGCGGTGTACAGGTGACGATAGAGCGGACGAAGTTTGTTCAGATGACAAATGTCCCTAGTGATGTCACTAGTAATGTCGTAAGTAATGTCGTAAGTTTGTCGCAAGTGCAACTAACTGACAGACAGAAGAAAATGGTAAATATCATAAAAGATAATCCCTTTGTATCAGCACAAGAAATGTCGGTAGTTTTGTCAGTAGTACACCGTACCATTCAGCGTGACCTTGCTGCCATGCAGAAAATGGGTGTTCTGATACGCGAAGGCAATACAAGTGCAGGGCATTGGGTCATTGCAGAAAAGAAATGTTGAAAGTCAAACCACATTGGCGATCGCCAATGTGGTTGTGAGTAATAAAGCACCATTTATATTCCCCAGCCTGTATTCTTCTTCGTACCATCCCAGTTGGTGCTGCTCAATGTTGAAAATGCGCTGAATTATCTGAGCATTATTATTTACTAACTGTGGGATAGCCGTGAAAGCACGCATAATCTTGATGTTGACACCAACAGCAGTTTGTGACCTCAGCACGCTACTCAGCATGGCAACTCCATTGCGAGTGAAAGCATAAGGCGGCCTTCTTAAGCCCATTTTCGCAAAATTTGATGTCGCATTTTGCGATATCAAAATATCTGAGCCATAATTATTGTTAAGATTGGAGGTCACAATTTGTGACTTCCAATTAGTATCTTGCTGTCTTTCTACCGGATTGGAGGTCACAATTTGTGACCGTAATATTTCAAGTTCGCTTTTTGTTAACTTGAACATAAAGTCCTCTGGGAAACGATTTGTATTACGCTTAACAGCCTGATTGAGTGCTTTTGTTTCAACACCATACAGAAAAGCCAAGTCGAAGTCAAGCATTACCTGTTGTCCTCGTATAACTCGTATCATCGACTTAATGCTGATGTCTTCAGAGCTACTTTGTGCAACGGATGTTATCACCTCGTCATGGTTTGGGGACACTTCATTGAGGGTGTCGCATTTTGCTACCCCCTTAGGTTCTCCTTTTTCAGCAACTTTCTTCTTTGCCATATTGCTCTTAACAAATAATGTCTTTTATTGGCTACAAAATTACAAAAAATATCTTGTATAACCTTTGGTTATGTCAGTAATTTGCCTTTCGATGGCTTACTTTTATGATTTTTGTGCAAATGACGTGTTTGTAAGCCTGCTTTTGTGTTCAAAATGGGATGTTAATACAATTCTCATTAGAGCTTTGAGTAGAACACCATTGTTGCATCTTTCGAGA
>Ga0247609_10007692_pt1 | contig 10248 bp, 7 predicted proteins | sample 172DNAGHGlowgp2_FD_193487 | JGI IMG/M metagenome (GOLD analysis project Ga0247609, IMG submission 193487) | Sheep rumen microbial communities from Palmerston North, Manawatu-Wanganui, New Zealand - 1728 DNA GHGlow gp2 | ecosystem: Host-associated > Mammals > Digestive system > Stomach > Rumen ...
GTTGGAATAGTTGGCACGTTTCTTGCCCAGCACATTTCCCGACAGCAAACCCAGGTTCTTCAATTCGCTCTTTGAGCCCACGATATAGTAAACCTCGTTCAACCGTTTCTCCTGTTCATCGTTCTGCGCCTTCAGATTACCCGATTCCACAGTCAGCACATCCACCTTGTCACGGAGCTTAGCAATCTTCGCCTCGCTGTTCTTCACAGCCTCCTCATACTTGGCAAGGTTTTCGCTCTTCTCTTCCAATTGCAGGCTCAGGTATTCCAGCACCTTTCTCAGATTGGCAATGGTTTTTCCCTCCGAAATGCTGTCAGCAGTCAATTGGTCTATTTCCGCCTTCTTTCTGTCCAGCATGTCGCGCAACGTCCGCAATTGTGAAAGCATCACATCCCTTGGCGTTGACTCATCCAGCTGGTACAGTTCCTCCTCTTGCTTCTGAATGGAATCGAGGCTCAGCGCCACCGCTTCAAGCATGACGCTCATCTTCTCCGAATCCTGCGCCTGCAGCGAATCCAACTCCGCCAAATCAACACCACCATAAGCTTGGTCAATCAAATTCGACAGTTTGTCACATGCCACCAAAGCAGCAAACATAAACCCCGCGACGAGAATCTTTATTGTTTTCATCATTGGATTGTAATGAGATTGTAATAGTAAAAAAGAATAAATAGTTTGCAAATGTAAGCATTTTCCGCTTTTCCACAAAAGAAACCATACAAAAAGATGAAAAAAGCCCTTTCTTCCCTTTTTGTTTTGCAGAAAATCAAAAAAGAGATAACTTTGCATCAAATATGAAGATAACTCAACTTTTGGAAGTGACGAAGTTAATGGAGTTAATGAAGTTAACGACGACACCCAGTCAATGAAAATCAGGAATGAGGAAAGATGCGGTTGAGCGAGTGCAGAGGTCAAGCTTGTTTGAACTATGCCGAGCGTGAGCATCTTCGGCGAAGCCAATGAGGAATTGAATCTCTAAACTCTCAACCCTCAACTGTCAACTGTCAATTGTCAACTGTCAATTGTCAATTGTCAACTGAGCGAAGCGCTCACTCCTATAACTTCGACAACTACAAGAAAGTGAATCTTGCGAACTAAGATAGAAAAATAATGAAAAAGTTTTTGACAACTATAATGGCAGGTGCCATGATGCTGGCAGCTTGTGACAAGGCACCCAAGTTCCAAGTGGAGGGCACGATTGAAGGGGCGAAAGACTCGATGCTCTATTTCTCCCAAAACACATTGGAAGGGGTGCAGAAGTTGGATTCCGTGAAATTGAAGGAAGACGGTTCATTCTCCTTCAAGGCGACAGCTCCGACGGAATCACCCGAGTTCTACACCTTGCAGATTGGACGGCACGTCATCAACTTCTCCGTGGACAGCACCGAAACGATGACTATCACTGCAAAGCTGGCAACCATGGAAAAGGATTACACCATCGAGGGCAACGAGAGCAGCAAGCGCATCAAGGGAATCAGCAAGATGCAGCAGGAGATGCAGACACGGCTCATTGCATTTGAGAAGAATGTGGACATGTTGCCAGGCGACCAGCGCGACAGTATCGAAAGCGTCGTCAACACCTACAAGGAGCGCATGAAGAACGAGTTCATCTTCCCCAATCCCGAATCTGCAGCAGCCTATTATGCCGTGTGCCAGAGCATCACCGATTTGGGAGGCTCCTTCATGCTGTTCAATCCCCTCACCGACCGCGACGACGTCAGGTGCTACGCGATGGTGGCAAACGCATGGGACAATGCCTATCACGACGCCCCACGCACACAGCAGCTCTGCAACATGGCCATCAAGGGGATGGACAACACAGCGGTTCCCCAACAGAAAGTGCTCGACGTGGATGAAAGCAAGGTGACCGAAACAGGCATCATCGACATCAACCTGCCCGACATCAACGGCAAGTTGCACAGCATCAAAGATTTGAAAGGAAAGGTGGTGCTCATCGACTTCACCATCTATGGCGCAAAAGAGTCCTCTGAACGCACGCGCCTGTTACGTTCCCTCTACGAGCAATACCACGCACAAGGTTTCGAAATCTACCAGATTTCACTCGACGAGGACATTCACTTCTGGAAGTTCTCTTGCGAGAACCTGCCATGGGTATGTGTGCACGAAACAGACGGTAGCACCAGCAGCGTTTACAACATCACCAACCTCCCCACCTTCTTCCTCGTCAATCGCGACAACGAGATCGTGGTGAGAAGCGACTTTATGGAGGGGACACTGGAAGATAACATCCAGCGGCTGCTGTAAACCACAAATTCTTGACTACGAATTTCACGAATTGAACGAACTCCAAGCAACAGGTTTTTCTATGAAGAAACTCACCGCATGGAATTCGGGAAATTCGGGAAATTCGTAGTTTTTATTATCTGTATCACACGTATTCTTCTCCGAGGTTCAGTTGTGCATCATTCACAAACTTGCGGATGTTTTTCTGGTCACCCTTCTTGCAGATGACCAGCACATTGCCCTCTTCCACCACGACATAGTCCTCCAAGCCCTGCACCACAGCAACGTGTCCGTCTGGCAGTTTGATGATGCAGTCCTTGCAGTCGTAGAGGAGCGACTTAGAGTCGATGACCACATTACCCATATCCGACTGGGGCAAAGCATCATGCACAGCCGCCCATGTACCGAGATCTGCCCACCCGAAGTGGCAGAGCATCACATCCACATTGTCCGACTTCTCCAGCACGCTCTGTTCAAGACTCAAATTTGGACACTTCGCAAAGAGTTCCATCAAGAGGTCGGGAATGTAATCACCATCCTTATAGCGATTCACCACATTCTCCACAACGATGGCAAATTCCTCGCTGGCACCCTTCAGCGCATTCAGGAAGGTGTCAGCACCCCACATGAAAAGACCCGTGTTCCACAGAAATTCGCCACTCTCAAAGAATATTCTGGCAAATTCGTTGGCAGGTTTCTCCGTGAAGCTCCTCACCTTATAGATATGTGGATAATCCTCCCGTTCTTCAGCCATCTGGATGTAACCATAGGCAACCTCCGGACGGTTGGGCTTGGCACCCATCGTCAGTTGCACGTCATGCTTCCCCACAAAATCCAATCCCTTCAGCACATCCTCTCGGAACGCGTCACAATCGGAGATGTTCTGGTCAGAAGGGCTCACGATGAAACGTCCATCAGGACAACGGCGCTTAATCTCCAGCGCAGCCCACGTCACCGCTGGCACCGTGTTTCGGCGCATCGGTTCCATCAGGATGTTCTCATACTTTATGCCAGGAATCTGTTCCGTCACCAATTGGCGGTAGCTCTCATTTGTCACGATGATGATGTTGTCTGTATCAATAAAACCAGCAAATCTGTCGAAGGTCATCTGGAGCATCGTCTTGCCCGTTCCCAACACATCGATAAACTGCTTAGGCTTCTTCTCACGGCTCATCGGCCACAAGCGGGAACCCAGGCCGCCAGCCAATATCACACAATAATTACGTTTGTCCATATTCACCTTATCGGTTTAGTAGGTGTCTGATTAGGTTAGTTAAATTCCGTTTGCGAATATAGACATAAATAAAACACCCACCAAATAATTTCAAGAAAAAGTGGGAAAAGTAACATTATTTAGGAAACGGGCACAAAAAAAGAAGGACGTTTGCACGTCCCTCTTTCATTTCTTCTGTTGCTGTGAAGCACCCGAAGTGGCATCCACAGGCACCTCCTTCTTTTCCTTTGGCGCGCCATCGCTCACCACTGTCGCTTCATAGCCGTTCTTCTTCAGTGCCGCCACAATTTTCTTCGCATTGGTCTTGTCAGCATCGTAGGTCACCATCACCTGCTTTGCCGCAAAATCCGCCTCCACCTTCTTCACACCGGGCGTCAAGCGCAACTGGTCCTTCACCTTCGTTTGCGCCTCCACACTTTGCACCGCTGGTGTGGTCGTCACCACCAGCATCTTCAGTTCCTTTGCCATCGTTGTGGCGCACACCATCAGTGTCGCCACCATCAAAACAAATATCTTCTTCATATTCCTTCTCTTTTTTCTTTTCGGCAAAGTTACAGCAAAAAAACGAATCCACCAAAGGAAATCCCTTTTTTCATCTTTTTAGAAGCACTCTTACACAAGATTGAGATTATTTCCCTACGTGCGCACCGTGCGCATCACATTTGCCTAACGGCGAGCTAAAGGTTCGCGCACCCAGCGCATAATATTTCGTTCTTACAGTGCGTATTATTTCGTGCTGAGTGCCCATGTTTGGTGGCAACACTGTCACCCTTTTCATTCTTTCATTTCTTCATTTTTGGCTTCGCCGAAGATGCTCACGCTCGGCAGAGTTCAAGTTTGACTTCTGCACTCGCTCAATCGCATCTTTCATTCTAACGAAGTGCCTTCATTCTTTCATTTTCTCATTCTTTCATTCTTAAATTATACCCTTTGAGGATAGCCCTTACACAAACTTGAGAATGCCCCTTAAGCAGAAGTGAGAATACCCCTTAAGCACGAGCGAGTATAGCCTTGACACAGAATCGAGAATATTAGTGACATCGAGCTGAGTATATTAGTGACGTTTGATGTTGTATATTAGTGACGTTGAAAGGTGTTGATGAACTACGTGCGCACCGTGCGCATCACATTTCGTACACCCAGTGCCCGTATTAGATGATACAAGTGCCTTCATTCCGTCATTTCTTCAACATCACAGTCGCACATGATGAATCTGGTAATACAAAAATTGACTTGTCACCAGTGACACCTATAATCTTCCATCATTTGAACCGCAATTAAAGGTGGTGTGTTGAAACATAATCATTTATTCTCTTTCCTCTTTTTGCCACGAAGTCAAGTTGAAATTCAATCCACTTAAGATAATCACCCATAGTTTTTGGCATCGGCATACTATCAAAGAGTTGTGTATCAAGTCCCATTTTCACGTTGTAGTTTTCGTCAACACAATCATGTAGGAGGAAGAAATCGACGTATCCTCGGAAATCTACAAAGAGTTTAAAGAAATCCACGTCTCTAGCCAATACTGCGTCCAATGGAGTCGATGCACCCATATAGAACCCACGTATGCATTCCAACGTCAAATCCCATCGGTCACATATCTTCACACTACATCCTCGTGCTTGATTCATGCTCCATTTGTGCATAGGAAATATGATAGAACCTCCAATGGTGTAGGTCTTGTGCAAATAGTCTTCTCTGAATTGTGCATAGTTAGTAATATGTTCTTCCACATACTTCCTCAAAGGGAAACGCCAGTGGAAAAAACTGGCTGTAATCGAATCACATCCAAACCACATATCGTCCCATCGCAAGCAACCTTTATCTATCTTCAGTTGCATCACCTGCCCATTTGGTAATGGCTTGCTCCAAAGCAACTGATGATATGCTTTCAATGTTTTACTGGCAGAGTCAGGATCTTTACCATTGCTGTCTGCTCGTACATCAAAGTGAATGTCTATTTCTTGTAGTGTCATTTTTTTGAATGTTCTCAGTGTTCTCTTTACGTCTTTTTATCTCTTCCAGATAACCAGCTGTAATGACACCTGATGGTAATGCGATGATGGCAATGCCCACCATCGAAGATATGATACTGATGACACGTCCCGTTTCCGATATGGGATATAAATCACCATAGCCAACAGTAGTCAAAGTGCAGGCAGCCCAATAGAAGGCATCAAAGAAATTGTCAAACAAGAAGCGCCCCGTTTCAGGGTTAATGTCTTCCTCTGCATTGAACATAATCAGAGCTGTGATGAAGATGTAAAAAACTGCCAATGAGAATACAACCAACAGAATTTTCTTTTGCTTGCAAATTACGGAAAGTGTTATTTCCAAAGGCTCATAGTATCGAATGACCTTTATCACGCGAAGTATTCTTAGCAAACGTGAGACTCGCGCAACTTTGAATAGTTGCCCTACTATATTAAAGGTTGGAAGTATTGAAAGAACATCCAATATTGCCTGTGCGGTAAATGGGTAGACAATAAATGCTGTTACTCTTTCTTTGTCCGAACGCAAATCTGCAGTCATCCAACGCAAAATATAATCAAGAATAAAGCAACAGCATGAAAACCAATCCAGTAGTCCAAACAGCCAGTTTTGCCCTCGAAACATCAAAGGCAAAATGCCGGCAACAATCGCACACAACATCAGACCACCATAAATTTTCGAAAGTACATTCTGTTTCCGAGGTTCAATGATCTCCACTATGTTTTCTCTTGCTGTCATAGCCCTTTTTGTCTAAATATCTCTTACATCGATGTCTGTATCAGGGTTATCATCATTCAACAAAGCAATCTCGTTCAACCACTCCTGCTCAGATATACTTATCTCACCATCAACTTCTGCGATTCTTTTGCATAGATTATACAATAGCATCCTGTACAACCGATCGATTGAAGAATCTATCGGTTCTATGATAGAAGAAAGTAGAAGCGAGTACTTGTTTCCAAGTTCCTCTGAACACTCGTTTATAGATGGGATAATATCTATTAGTGCGAGTATAGAAGCTGGAACTGATGCTAATTTTTCATAAGAGATTTTTTCACTCTTTCCCAACAACTTTGCCAACAATATCATGAAAGCAATTCCTTCGGGAGTGGTAAAAGATGTTGGATGGTCTAAACCGTCATAGCATCGAAGTATATCTATCAGAAGACAAAACTTCACATTCTCCTTTCTTTCATCTTTTAGTATTTCGTGCACACCTTTTTGAAATTCATCCGATGTCAAGTATTTTGTGTAAAAGTCCACAATTAATGCAGCTGCGTTATCCACGCGTTCATAATATTCTGGTGCTATGCCATACTGCAACAAGTTTGTCTTAATCTCATTTTCTGCATGATTGTCCATCTTTGCCAAAAGGAGATAGAACTGGTTGTAAAGATTGTCAAGACTTTTCATTTCAGATATTTTTTAATTGATTGATAAATCTTCAATTGTAATAGTAGAGAGCATCTCTGTCGTAATCTTAGGAAGAATTGATAGGCGCATGGCCTGATTCTGTATTGTTCGTTCAAACATATTCCTTACATATCTTCCGTTTCCAAAATTCTTGTCTTTGTGTTCTACGGCAGAAACTAAAATCTCATCCAATCGTGTAAGACTATCCACATCCATCTTGTACTGATTCTTTTGTACATTCAGCATGAATATCTGTTTGAGTTCCTCGGCTGAGTAGTCAGCAAAATGGATGTATCGATTAAAGCGAGATTGCAAGCCCGGATTCGAATCAATAAATCGTTTCATGTCCTCAGAATAACCAGCGAGAATAATTACGAGACGGTCTCTATCATCCTCCATGCGTTTCAGCAAGGTGGCGATAGCCTCTTGCCCATAGTCACTTCCCCCACCTTGGACAAGAGAATAAGCTTCGTCAATAAAGAGAACTCCGTCCAATGCGGAATCTATAATCTTGTTCGTTTTGACAGCTGTCTGCCCTACATATTCTGCCACAAGTCCTGAGCGGTCAGTTTCCACGAGATGACCTCTTTTAAGTATGCCGAGACTCTTGTAGATTTCAGCCAAAATCCTTGCAACAGTTGTTTTACCTGTTCCAGGATTACCTGTAAATACACAATGATATGATAGACCAACAGCTTTTAATCCTTTCTTTTCTCGTTCCTTTTGAATTTTCACAAAGTTCGTAAGGGCCTCAACTTCTCTCTTGACATCAGACAATCCGATTAATGTTTGTAGCTCTTTTAAGACCTCGTTCACTTTTCCTTCTTTAGGTACAGCATTAGTTTCCAAAGGTCTGTCCTGCACATTTGCTCTCTTCTCAAAGACATCCAATCCATAGTCTTTTCCCTTACTTGTGTATGACATCAAATTCGACAACCAAGCGCTTTCCTCTGGTGTTATCTTTCCATCGGCTTTGGCAACGACAGAGAAGAAACGGTATAGCAAAGAGAAGTATAAGACTTCCAAATCATTAGTGTCACACGCTTTGAAAACTTCCTTCAAATAAAAGAAATCCTCTGCTTTTCCTTGCAAGATTGTCTCTTTCACATGACGATTCGTGTCATTAACATTCTCTATTATTTTTCCGTATTCTGCCATCTGCATAGCGGCATAAGGATGACGGATGTTTGCAATTGTATAAGATTCTATTAATAGCATTGGCATTCCTTCTGATGTTGACAGATGAGATGCATCGTGTCCTAATTTTTCATAGCACTTTATCAAATCGGCCAAGAATAGCAGTCGCAATTTGTCCCGGGCCTTGCCAATTTGGTCGGGAAGCGATCCGTCAACAACATTCATCAAGGGTTTGTTCTTTTCAAGTCCATCAAAGAAATTGCACAGAGGGGTCGTCACAGCAAAGGCTTCTTCATATAACTCTTCAGCCGTTCCTCTTTGTTCATCAACGACACCTTCTCCACCATTCTTAAGAACCAGAAACTTTCTGTAAAAGTTTTCAGCAACCTCTGAATTGCTGAACTGCATAGTTTGATGGTATGGTTCGAAAGTAATGTTTCCATATTCATACACAGCATATCGAGGATTGTTCGAATATCGTGCATCTCTACTTCCATCTTTATTAACATATTGATATGTATAACGCACTAACTTGGCATCTTTAGGAATTAAATAATTGTTGGTCTCAACAAAGTTTTGTTTCCTAAAATTCAAAACATTATTCTTCAATTCAATCACATCAAAGTTTGTAGCACTTCGGGCCATTACTAAGAAATCGGGGTAGATGTACATACGCACTCCCGCTTTCTCAAATTCAAAATAAGGCGCTGCCGTTGCATCACATGGACGAAGAAAATTGAACGTCTCTACAAAAAGGGAATATACGTTTCGCCTATCCACTATTGTTTTTATATTGGATCTAACTTTCATGTTCGATTGTGAAAATATAATTTCCCATTTCGAATCACATGAAGACAACGCCTTATAAGCCTTCACAACATCCTTGTAAACCAGCTCCTTTTGGGGAGCGATTGTCATTACGGAATCTTTCAGATTCTGATTACCTATCAGTTCGTTCCTCCTTTGTACAAAGTATTCGTTGAGACGTTTTTTGTCCTCCACCGATAGTAACGAATGCCCTTTTGTACGGTTAATGAGACGATTCAATTGGTATGAATTCCCTACACAGACCTTATAGTCTTTATCGTCATAATCATGATCTATGATGCCACACTCATACAACTGATTTTCAATTTGCATAATTCTATCAAGTTCCACATCACGCCCTACACATTCCAGCACTTCCACAAATTCATATTTCCGAGAAGATACGACCTTCGTAGCTACTTTGGCAAAAAGAGGGTCAAGGTTTGTCTCCATATCATCTTCGCCATATTCACTAAATGATAATAAGTTGTTTATCTGGCTATATTTATAGTGCTCTATGAATGATTGTAAAACTTTTCTTTATTGAATTAGATGTCGCATCCATGATTTCATAAGCCTCTTGTATTGTCCTCTCAGCCTCTTCGAGCACTCGTTGTTCTGCAGCATCATACTTCTCCTTAAAGAAATCAAATCGGGCTTGTTGCTTTTCTGAAGAACCTCCAATTTTTGAAATAATCCATATAATTATTGCCATTATCAACAACATAGCAACTATAAAACTTGCTCTTAAATCCTGTTCCATTATGTACTTACCAGCAATTGCCAAAAGCGCTAAGCACCCTCCTATTATCAATAGTACAAGACATCCTTTGCCCGTGTCTGAGGAGGAATAGATATTTGTGTTCATTAATGAATTCGTATTTCTTCTTGTATGGTTACCCGAAAGTTTAGTTCTTGAATATAGTCCTGTACCAGGAATGCCTGTATTCAAATATGCCCCATTCTTCCCAAACGTTATTTTTGCGCCTCGTGGACCCACAGAGGTACTTACCCCACCTTTACTAAGATTAAGATGAATTCCTGGGGCAATCTTGATTCTTTTACGATAGTTCCAAGCCATATCCGAACCGTTATTCATAGTTAGTAAAATGGCATAGAAAAAGCGTGAACTATACTTCATCTGGTTTCGAAGGCTGTAGGAAATGCCCAAATTGTAAGATGAGTAACGCCCACGCTATGCGTGAGCATTCACCCTATCTATCTTTCAATTTGGTTCTTTGAACTTCCTACATTCTCGAAAACCAAGATAAATAGCTGAACGCTAAATCTTAACCAAAATGTCAGTGTGCTCCTTTCGGAACTTAGTTGCAAAGTAAGTAAACAAAAGAGTAATCTCCAAACTTTTCACCATATTTTTCTTGAAAGACGTCATGAAAGAAGGTATGGAGTGGGGTTTTATG
>Ga0247609_10007693_pt1 | contig 10248 bp, 13 predicted proteins | sample 172DNAGHGlowgp2_FD_193487 | JGI IMG/M metagenome (GOLD analysis project Ga0247609, IMG submission 193487) | Sheep rumen microbial communities from Palmerston North, Manawatu-Wanganui, New Zealand - 1728 DNA GHGlow gp2 | ecosystem: Host-associated > Mammals > Digestive system > Stomach > Rumen ...
ATTCATGTCGGGCGACAATCGTAACCTTACCGTCAATGTCAATGGCAAGGATGTCCAGACCCTCACCTGCAATTCAGGTGGCTACGACAAGGTGGGGTTCAAAACCCTCAACATCTCTCTCGTTCCAGGGGAGAACCTCATCCGACTCTACAACAAGTCATCCTCAGCCGCAATGCCTAACATCGACTGCATGACCATCCATCCCGTTGGAGTCACCGAGCGCATTGCAGTCGGCATTCATGCCCCTGTGGCTGTCTCTACAGCTAAGACACTTGACGGAAAATATTACACCCTCGACGGCAGAACTGTCAAACACCCCCGTAAAGGACGCATTTACATCCATGACGGGCAGAGTGTTCTGATGAAGTGAGGTGCTGGTTCTACACGAAGGGACTCACATCGATGCTCGTGCATCCATGTGAGTCTCTTTATTTTTACCCCCCTAAAACGTAAAATAGAAGAGGAATACTGTAAAAAAACAGAGTCGTTCTATACATTTTTTATATTTTTTTCACCATATCGTAAGGATTTACTATCTTTGCATTCAAATTGGGTTCTTTCTCAGGTGAGGAGATTTCAATTTCATGGCAGAAATGTCATGGTGTAGCGTGAAGTAGCATGGCAGATATTCCTGAAAATAATGCTTCCCACGAAACGATAGGTACATCTTTGCGCCAATCGCTCGCCGGAGGCGTACCCGAACGCAAGTGGCTGGTGGCGTTGGTGAGGGCCAAGTACGAAGAATTGTGCCGGAAGCAATTGCAGGACAATGGCTATGATGCGTACGTCGCTTGTCAGAAGGAAATAAAGGTCTATCGTAACCGCCATCGTCGCGAAGTGACACATATCATCATCAGTAGCATGGTGTTTGTCCACGTCAACGAGCAAGAGCGTCTGCAGGTACTGAAAGACTTCCCTGTCATCAAGTGTTTCTTAACTGACAAAGCGGCTCAACCGAACGAATTTGGCAGGCATCCCTTTGCTGTCATTCCCGATAAGCAGATGGAACGTCTCCAGTTTATGCTGTACAATGCTGACTCCGCTGTCAGCTTCACTTCTGAGCCACTCAGTCAGGGCGACCATATTCGCGTGGTGCGAGGTCCTCTCGCCACCTTGGAAGGGCAGGTGATCCGCCTGAATAACTCCTCTTGCCTTGTCGTCACCCTCGATACCCTTGGCTCAGCCATGGTCACCATCTCTCCCGATGATCTCGAGAAGATAAGCTAATCCCCTCTCCACCCTAACCCCTAACCCCTAACCCCTAAACTCTAAACTCTACCCCCTAACCCCTAAACTCTAAACTCTAAACCCTCTAATTAGGGTAAAATCGTTGAATACCAATCATACATATAAAGAGCAGAGATTTTGCTATACGAATCATCAACCGACGATCGAAGCAAGAGCAGAGATAAGCTCGCTTAATCTATGCCTTGCAAGGAGGAAGAAGACGACAGTCAAGTGCTATGTTTTCCTGAAGGAGAAGAAAGGTGAGACTGTGATGTCGAAGCAACTTCTGCGCTGCGGAACAAGTATAGGTGCCAACGTGCGTGAGGGTCAGTACGCACAAAGTAAGAAAGACTTCATCAGCAAGATGAACCGACGCCAAACCGAGAGGAAAGCTAAGCTTGCTTAGGCTATCCCGAGGTGCGAAGGAGGAAGATGATAGTCAATGGGTCAACGACCCGCTAGACGATGATGTCCAGTGTTTGGATATAGAAGGTTCATCACGTCGAAGACCATCTGACGACCAGATATGGTTGAAGATCACAGGCTTGATTTCCCAATAGCAGAAAAGAAAATATATTTAACGAAGGAATACAGTCATTTAGATTATAATGAAAAGAACTATTTCTGAATTGATTATGTTACTTAGGGAAGGTGGAAATTTATCCATCGATGCCCAAGAGTATTCAGTGGTGGATATTCGCACTTTACTCAGTGCCTTATCAGGTTCAAAAGGATCTTTGGAGTTACGTAACTGCGGCAAATTCCATACATCAGAAATTCTGATGCTTGTACGTTATGGTAAGGATAATTTGAAAATCATCTTCTAATAAGTGTTGTCGTATGGAGTTTAACGAAGAGCAGAAGTTAGAATTTTGGGATAATACTAATATTGTAGATGGCGAAAATGAAAACGAGGTCAGAAGAGATGCCTCAGGGGCCATCATACACTATTCTGAGTATAAAAATAGAGACTCAATATATGGCTGGGAGATAGACCATATCTATCCGAGGGCTCTATTGGAGGCTGCAGGTGTGCCTGAAGCCCTCATCAATAATCTTGCTAACCTGCGTGCAATGAACTGGCAGAATAATGTTTCTAAAGGGAGTGACTATCCGCGTTATTCCACTGTTGTTAAAGCAGAAGGAAGTGTTAATGTTGAAACTAGTGGTTCCAGAATTGTGAATGCGGCTAAGCAAGAGGAATTACAAGAACTGTATAAAGACTATCTGAGATGATTGCAGAATTTAGTTCATTTATTGAACTTAGTGCAGCTGTCTATGTAACCATGTGCCTGGATAGCGAAAAGTTCAAGCTCTTTTGGAATCCTGACCGCAAGGTGACAGTCTCTGATATGAATCTCCAGACAAAAATTGATGGTTCTGTAGAAATAACTAGGGATAATGAGATACTTAGCCTTAGGCGTATGGGACTGTTCATGATTGCTATATGTTTCATGCTCCTTGCATTGGTGGGTTTTGAGAAAGGTATGTCTGTTGAGACTGAACGCTTTTCAGTACCTTTCATATTTGCTTACTGTCTTGTATTTCTTATAGAACTGATACATAATGCCATCTTCAAACGCATGAAGGTTGTGATACTCTTACTGATTGGAATTGTTGTTCTGTTCCTTACCCTTTGGTTTTGGACGGGCTTAAATGATAGCCTTCAGTGCGGGTTTTTAGTGACTCTTTATGAGAAGATGGATTTATTGACGACATTTCTCTTGCTATTCCCCATGGTGGCACATGTTCTTCGCTTGTGGCTACGTTCAAGCGTTCAGCGAGGTTATCTACGGAGCAAGGTGGAAAAGGAAACTTCTGAATATGAAAAGGCTGTACAAGCTATCAATGTTGGCAAACCGGCAGGAGTGTCCGAAAAGTATCTTAATGCATGGAACCAAGTTGAGAATCCTAAAGATCCAGATCCTGACATCACGCCATTTACCAGTCTATATGTGGAAAGTGTTGTGAAGGAATTATATCCTAACGATATTCAGTTAATCTGTTCCTTTGTGATACATTGGATTAAAAAAACCTGGTACTGGTTAACGTGGTGGATGAAAAAGGAATAAGCAATAGCAGCACAGAGCCAACAGATTTCACGCGCAGTTTTTGGATGCAGAAGGTGCAAAGGTGATGAATGAGCTCAGAAATGATGCTCTTAAAGGAATAAATTAATGGTTAACTAATTAACGAAGAGAAATAGCACTTCAGACCACAGACCTCCGACTTCAGCCCTCGTTTCAGACATCTTACATCAAATCTCTTACTTCTTACATCGTAAGTATTATGGACATCAACAAAATACAATCAGCATTACAGTCGCTTAAGGAGGAGCGTTCGCATATTGAGGAATATATCCAGAATGCGGCTGCAAAGAAAAAAGAACTTGATGAGGAACGGAATGCTTCTTTCAATAGATACAATTGTAAATGAGCGAATTAAATAAAGGGGCAGGAATCCCATCGGGATTCTCTCATAAGAACGGTTCAATAAGTCCCGATGCCTGTCCTTTTTAGAAGAAGACAATACATCTTACATCAGACCTCTTACTTCTTACATCTTACATCGTAAGTTGGTCTCTCATAAGACAAAAAGGTTCAATAACCTGATAATCTTGCCCCACTTTTGAGAATATAAATACAATCACTATATGAGGAATATAATCATTACCGGCGGAGCCGGATTTATTGGCAGCCATGTTGTACGGTTGTTTGTGAACAAATACCCGGATTACAAGATTATCAATCTGGATAAGCTTACTTATGCCGGTAATCTTGCAAACTTGAAGGACATTGAAGACAAACCTAACTACAAGTTTGTCAAGATGGACATCTGCGACTTTGATGGAGTGTTGAAGTTGATGCAAGTTGAAAAGGTGGATGGTATCATTCATCTTGCAGCAGAGAGTCATGTTGACCGCTCCATTAAAGACCCCTTCACATTCGCCCAGACCAATGTAATGGGTACTTTGAGTCTGCTCCAGGCAGCTAAGGCATATTGGGAGTCTCTTCCTGAGAAGTATGAGGGTAAGCGCTTTTATCACATCTCTACAGATGAAGTGTATGGAGCACTCCAGATGACCCATCCTGAAGGTATTGAACCTCCGTTTACCACGAAGGCATCCAGCGGTAAACACCATTTAGCTTATGGTGAGAAGTTCTTTACGGAAGATTTGAAGTATCAACCCCATAGCCCCTATAGTGCTGCTAAGGCTTCGTCCGACCACTTCGTGAGAGCTTTCCACGACACGTTCGGGATGCCCACCATTGTGACCAACTGCTCAAACAACTACGGGCCTTACCAGTTCCCTGAGAAGCTGATACCTTTATTCATCAACAACATCCGCCACCGTAAGCCACTACCTGTTTATGGTAAAGGAGAGAATGTTCGTGACTGGCTGTATGTTGTTGACCATGCTCGTGCCATAGATACCATCTTCCATAATGGCAAGATTGCAGAAACCTATAACATTGGTGGTTTCAACGAGTGGAAGAATATAGATATTATCAAAGTCCTTATCAATACAGTTGATAGATTGCTCGGACGTCCCGAAGGGGCTGATATGGACTTGATTACCTACGTAACTGATAGAGCCGGTCACGACCTGCGTTACGCCATTGACTCCACCAAGCTACAGAAGGAACTCGGTTGGGAACCCAGCCTTCAGTTTGAGGAGGGTATTGAGAAGACGGTGAAATGGTATCTTGATAATCAGGAGTGGCTCGACAATGTTACCTGTGGTGATTATCAGAAGTATTACGAGCAACAGTATAAAAACAGATAATTATTTATGAACTATCGTGCAAGTGAGAGCAATGACAAACTTGTTTGATTATTGCCGAGCGCAGCCGATAGTGCATGTTAAAACGCAGTTTGAACATGAAAGGAATAGTTCTCGCCGGAGGCTCCGGCACCCGTCTTTACCCTATTACAAAGGGCGTGAGCAAACAACTGCTCCCTATTTATGATAAACCGATGGTTTATTATCCTATCAGTGCACTGATGCTGGCAGGTATCAGGGATATACTGATTACCTCAACTCCTTATGATTTGCCTGGCTTTCAACGTCTCCTTGGAGATGGCTCTGATTATGGTGTACACTTTGAGTATGCTGAACAGCCTTCTCCAGATGGTCTGGCTCAGGCTTTTATCATTGGTGAGAAGTTTATCGGTAATGACTCCGCTTGCTTAGTACTTGGGGATAACATTTTCTATGGCGCTGGCTTTACTTCACTTTTAAAGCAAGCAGTTAAAAATGCGGAAGAAAACAACAAAGCATCTGTATTCGGTTATTGGGTCAGCGACCCCGAGCGTTATGGTGTGGCCGAGTTTGATAAACAAGGCAACTGCCTGAGCATTGAGGAAAAACCCAAGGAGCCTAAGAGCAACTATGCTGTGGTTGGTCTGTATTTTTACCCCAACAAGGTTGTTGATGTTGCAAAAAACATCAAACCATCTGCTCGTGGCGAATTGGAAATTACTACAGTGAATCAGGAGTTCTTGAAAGACGGCAATTTGAAGGTACAAGTCTTTGGCCGCGGCTTTGCATGGTTAGATACTGGCACTCATGATTCACTCGCAGAAGCTTCAACTTTTGTTGAAGTCATTGAGAAACGCCAGGGTTTAAAAGTCGCCTGTTTGGAGGGCATTGCCTACCGCAATGGCTGGATCTCTGAAGAGAAGATGCGCGAGATAGCGCAGCCCATGCTCAAAAACCAGTATGGCCAATACCTCTTGAAGGTGATAGACGAGATGAAAGAAGATGTTAATTCAAATACACTGCAACACGTATAATATGGAAGTAATAAAAACTGCAATAGAGGGCGTTTTAATCATTGAACCCAAGATTTGGGGCGATGATCGTGGTTATTTCTTTGAAAGCTATAGTGCGCGTGATTTCGTTGCAAAAACGGGCATGGATATTACTTTTGTTCAGGACAATGAGAGCAAGAGCCGGTATGGTGTGTTGAGAGGACTACATTTTCAGAACCCACCCTATACTCAAAGTAAACTAGTTCGAGTTATCAAAGGCCGTGTGTTAGATGTGGCTGTTGATATTCGTAAGTGCTCTCCCACTTACGGACAGTATGTTAGTTGTGAACTGACAGCTGAGAACCATCGCCAATTCTTTGTACCAAAGGGTATGGCGCATGGCTTCGTGGTGCTTAGCGAAGAAGCTGTGTTCCAATATAAGTGCGATGAGTTCTATCATCCAGAAGCGGAGGGTGCAATAGCTTGGGACGATAAAGATTTAAATATTGATTGGCCAATACCAGCCACCGATGTTGTACTCTCTGAAAAGGATAAACACCATCCCTTTTTGAAAGATTTTGAATCACCTTTTTCCTTCAAAAAATAGTGTTATGAAGATTCTTGTAACTGGAGCCAATGGCCAGCTAGGCATGTGCTTGCGCGACCGAGCTAAGGGTGATTTCCTTTTTACCGATGTGGTAGACATAGAGGGAATAGAAACGACATACCTCGATATTACCGATTTGGATGCTATTCGCTCTATTGTTAAATCTGAAAATGTGGAGGCAATCATCAACTGTGCCGCATATACGAATGTTGATGATGCAGAAGACCATTATGATCTTGCAGAGCTTCTAAATGCTAAAGCAGTTGAGAATCTTGTCATAGCAATGAAGGAAGTGGGTGGCTTGCTCATCCATATCAGTACAGATTATGTGTTTGGTAAAGAGCCCTATAACACGCCATGTAAGGAAAACCAAAAGGGTACTCCAACAGGTGTATATGGATTAACAAAGTTACATGGTGAAGAAGTCATACTTCGTTCTGATGTTCGTTATGTAATTCTTCGTACAGCGTGGCTCTATAGCGAGTACGGAAAGAATTTCGTCAAGACCATGTTACATTTGACGGCTACAAAGCCTCAGTTAAAGGTCGTATTTGATCAAACAGGTACACCAACTTATGCTGGCGACCTTGCTGACGCTATTCTGGCGATAATACATAGACCAATGGAAGGCGTATACCATTATAGCAATGAAGGAGTCTGCTCATGGTATGACTTTACAAAGATGATAGCGGAGTATGCAGGCAATACTGCTTGTGACATTCAACCTTGCCACTCTGAAGAGTTCCCGTCCAAGGTGAAGAGACCGGCATATTCTGTTCTTGATAAGACAAAGATTAAGGCAACGTATGGCATCAAGGTGCCGTATTGGACGGATTCTCTTAGTTTTTGCATTAAACGACTGCAGTAATGATAAGGCTATTAAAACTACAATCCCATGCTAGATAGGAACAAAGCAGAAGAAATATTACACTACTTTAATATAGATAGTGAGATAGATTCACTATATGGTAATTGGGCTGTCGCTAAGAATGGGGATGTAGTAAATTACTTGTATTCTTATGTTATCCCCTCAATTCATTTATACGATGAGGATTGGATGTGGAAGTTAAAAGGGGAAATTTGGTTTAGGCCAGAGTGTGAGAATTGTTTAAAAGAAGCACTGAATAGAGCCAATTCTTTATTGGAAAATAAATAATTATATCATGATTATAGGATATACTACCGGAGTATTTGATATGTTCCATATAGGACATCTCAATATACTTAAAAGGGCAAAGGAGCAATGTGACTATCTTATTGTTGGAGTTAGTACGGATGATCTTGTAGAACACGATAAGAATAAAACACCTATTATCCCATTTGAGAATAGATGTGCAATCGTAGAAGCTATCCGATACGTTGATAAGGTTGTCCCTCAAAAGGATAAAAACAAACTCGGAGCTTGGGAAAAATATCAATTTAATAAGATGTTCGTCGGTTCTGACTGGGAAGGTACTCCTCAATGGAACGCTTTTGAGAAACAGTTGGCTCCTCATGAGGTAGAAATAGTCTATTTGCCTCATACAGATGGAATAAGCAGCACAATACTAAGAGAAACCTTAGGATTGAGTAAAACTGGGGGGAGCAGAAATGATATATCGATTGGGTATACTACAGGTGTCTATGATATGTTCCATATAGGACATCTTAATATTATAAGACGTTCAAAACAGGAATGTGATTATCTGATAGTAGGTGTAAGTACTGATGAATGTGTAGAAGGATATAAACACCATACTCCAGTAGTTCCCTATGCAGAACGGGCCGCTATTGTTGCAGCAATCAAATATGTAGACGAGGTTGTACCCCAAATAACTATGGATAAGACAGAGTATCTAAAACATCGTCATTTTGATGTTATGTTTCATGGGGATGAGTGGAAGGGGACAGAGCTCTACAATAATTATGAGAAGGAATTCGCCAAGTATGGTGCTAGAATAGAGTATTTGAGCCATACCGAAGGTATATCTTCGTCTATGTTACGAGGAATTATAAGTAAATAATACAATAAGATATGGATTTTAAGAAAATTGCCCAAAATATATTGCCTTATGGGTATATAGCAAAGAGGTACAATCGTGAATTGAAAGTTGAACAATTATTAAGGGAATTTAAAGACTCTGATGTTATAGACTTAACAGTACCTGTCGAATCTAAGTATCGATGTGTAGTTTCTGTTCAGGGATTTGGATATTCCGGTTCTGGTGCAGTTGTTGATTTGTTGCGCGAATATTCTAATTGTCAAGTCATAGGATATGTCTCTGTAGAGGGTAGCAAGACTGCCCGTAACAAATCCATGGCTGAGGTAGATTTTATCCGTCTTGCAGGAGGACTTTTTGAAATAGAAAAATACATGGAATCTAACAATCTATTCCATGACGAGGCTTTAATACATCGTACATTATGTTTGTTCGAGAGCTCATATCTTTTTTCTGTGCCGGAATTACGCCCGTATTTTCTAAGTTTTCTGAAAACTATCATTGATTTTTCTCTTCCTGATTTAAGCCAGGCCTATTATAACGCATACCTAAAAATGCCAAGGTCGAGAGCCTCAATTTATTTTTTAAAGAAAATGCCTCTGAAGGATTTCAGAAAAATATGTGGCAATTTTCTCAATAGTATTTTCAATTATTTCTATTCAGATAATGTTGAGTACTTTGTGGCTGATCAAATATTCTCGGATTTCGAGTTCGATATGGTTCGCAATAAAGAATATATACCTCATTTGAAGTGCATTTATGTTCCAAGAGACCCCCGTGATTTATATGCCTGGACTAACTATAAAAAAGTAGAGTGGATACCTCAGGACTTATTTACTTTTATAAAATGGTATAAATTGATGTACAGTCAGCTTTATACTCCGAAAGAAGATTCTATCATCATCAGATATGAGGCCATTTGTTTGGATTATGAAAATGAGTATAAGAAAGTTGTTGATTTCTTAGGTTTAGATGAGTCACGACACTCGATGAAGAGAGAATGCTTTAATCCGGACGAATCAAAGAAATATGTTAATATCTGGAAAAAGAGTGATATGCCTAAGGAGGATTTCGAGGTTATCAAAAAAGAATTAGGAGAGTATTGTTGTTCATTGGTAGACTGATTACACTATTTATTCAAACATGGAAAAACCCAAAATTATAGAATTACCAAGGCATTTTGATCCTCGTGGCAATCTGTCTGTTATTGAAGAGAATAAAGACATTCCGTTTAGCATCGAAAGGTGTCATTGGGTGTATGATGTTCCAGGAGGTGAGAAAAGAGGTGGACACGCTTACTATGAAAACGAAGAATTCATAGTTGCTATGTCTGGAAGCTTTGATGTTATAATCGACGACGGTAAAAAGAGGAAAACTTATTCTCTTAATAGGTCATATTATGGACTTTATGTTCCTAAAGGCTTGTGGCGTGAACTAGGTAATTTCTCGACAAATTCTTTGGCTTTAGTTCTTTCGTCCACTAAATATGACGAAAAGGACTACATCTATGAGTATGAGGAGTTTATTAGATTGAAAAGTCACAATCAATGAGAATGAAGAAGTATTCGGTTTATGATTGTTCCTTCATAGAACTTCCACGTATTGAAGTTGAGGAACGCAAAGGTAATCTGACGTTTGTCTATAATGAAGAGACGGTTCCTTTTAAGGTTAAGTGTATCT
>Ga0247609_10007694_pt1 | contig 10246 bp, 7 predicted proteins | sample 172DNAGHGlowgp2_FD_193487 | JGI IMG/M metagenome (GOLD analysis project Ga0247609, IMG submission 193487) | Sheep rumen microbial communities from Palmerston North, Manawatu-Wanganui, New Zealand - 1728 DNA GHGlow gp2 | ecosystem: Host-associated > Mammals > Digestive system > Stomach > Rumen ...
GGAACTGCGAGAAAAGAATAAGATGACACAACTTCAGCTGGCAGAAATACTTGGAGTGAGTGACAAGACAGTCTCAAAATGGGAAACCGCCAAAGGATATCCGGATATTACACTTTTGGAGCCTATTGCGGAGGCGTTCAGTATTTCGGTTACGGAGTTGATATCAGGTAATACTATTTATAATGCGAATGTATCCGCAAATATGCTGCGGTCAGAGTTTTATGTCTGCCCGGTCTGCGGGAATGTTATACACAGCATGGGAGAAGCGGCGATTCATTGTCACGGCATCCGGCTTATGCCTTTAGAGGCGGAACAGACAGATGAACATCACATGGTTTTTATCGAGCGTGTGGAAGATGAGTATTATGTTCGGATTGACCATAGTATGACGAAGGAGCATTATATTTCCTTTGTGGCGGCAGCCTCATCTGATGATATGCAGATGGTGAAGCTATATCCGGAGGGAAATGCAGAGGCACGGTTTAAACTCAGGGGAGTCAGGAGAATATTCTTTTACTGCAACCGCGATGGCCTTTTCATGGTCGATCCGGTAAAGGGCATTGATGACAAGGAAAGCGGATATGACGATTCACATGAAAGAAGAGAACTGGAGAGGACAGCGAAAATGTTGTTTGGATAGGAGGCGGTTTGATCTATGAGTTTACAGTTATTAAAGGCAGGCACTTCAGATGCGCTTACACTAAACGGAATATCGAAGCGTGCATTTGACAGTGATATTTTAGTCGGAGCCAAATCACCGGAGGGACCTCCGGGGTACATGTCATTACAATTTCATACCAAAATGGCAAGGCAAGGTCATCTGTATAAACTGACGGATGAAGGCCTGATCGTTGGCGGCGCGATCCTGTTTCTGAAAGGTGACGAATTGAACGTCGGCAGGATTTTCGTTGCACCGGAGCATTTCCGAAAAGGGTATGGGATCTTTATAATGCATGAGGTAGAGAATATGTTTCCGGAAGTAAAGGAGTTTACACTTGATACACCTGCTTGGAATGTCAGGACAAACAGTTTTTATTCCAAGCTTGGATATAAAGAAATAAAGCGCGATAAGGAGTTTGTGTTTTATTCAAAACATATGAAGTGTCCGGAGAAGAAAGGACACATTGAGTAGGAAAGAAGAATAGGGACGAAATGAAAAAAAGAAATGATGAAAAACCGGAAGATAGGAATACAAGGAAGAATTTCTTAAAGCTTCCGAAGAGAGCGTCAGCAGTTTTGCTTTTTTTGAGAAATGGTATTTAAACAGTCGCCTTGCGCGAATGGCTTTACATTGTAAGCTTAAGGGATACGATCTGCCTGATGTGGAAGAGATCGTGTTTATAAAGGCTGATATGCAAATGGAATCGGGAGCAAGCGGCTATACGCATGGAACGCAGATATATTTAAATGATGGTCTTGTCACGATATATGCGCTTATGAATGTCGTTCCCGGATTCAGCGAATTTATGGATGAACTCTTATATCATGAGCTGTTTCATTGTCTGACGAGGAGCAATCCTCAGTTCCGCGCCGATATGTATTCACTCATCCACTTTACCGTTACCGACACGGAGTATGAACTGCCTCCCTGTGTGCTTGAGAGATATATAAGCAATCCGGATGTAGAGCATCACAACTCCTATGCAACATTTATGATAGACGGAGAACCGGTTGATTGTTATACGGCTTATATCACCACAAAAAGTTATGCCGAGGCAGGGTCGGGTTTTATGTCCAATGATGCCACGGCTTTAGTGCCGGTTGACGGTACGGATGTTTATTATACCAGAGAGCAGGCATCAAACTTTGATGAAATATTTGGGACAAATACCGCATATGTAACAGATCCGGAGGAGTGCATGGCGGATAACTTTGCGTATGCGATGCTCTACGGTATTAAAGGTAAAGACGGCAAAGGATATCCTAACCCGGAGATCATCAGTGGTATCATCGATCAACTTTTATTGACGGAAAAGTAAACTATAGGTATAATATGGCTAACACTCGTTAGCAAAAGGCGGGGGAACAGTATGTCTACAAAGAGCAGGATACTGGAAGAAGCATTAACTCTTTTTGCCGAGAATGGATATGACGGAACCGGTGTGGATCTCATTGCGGAGCGAGTTGGGATCAAGGGGCCTTCTCTTTATAAGCACTATAAAGGGAAGGAGGAAATTTTGAATGCCCTGATCGATGCGGCTGAAGGGCGATATGAGGAATTCTTCGGATCAGAGAATAATATTGGGAAAATACCTGAGAATAAGAAAGAGTTCGTAAAGGTTACGATGAGTAAGATCTCATTTACGATGCATGATCCGGTTATACGAAAGACTCGAATGTTTCTTGTGCAGGAGCAGTTTAGAAACGAAAGGATCGCCGAAGTTACTTCCAAACACCAATTGCATGGTATTCAAAAGATGTACACGCGGATCATTGAAAAAATGATGCACGAAGGACTGATCAAAAAAGGAGATCCTGCCATGCTTGCGGTTGAACTGACGGCGCCCGCCGTTCTCTTGATAGCCGAGGCAGACAGACATCCGCAACGTGAGGATGAAATACTGGATAGTATTGAGAAACATATCCGACATTTTTGTGATGTATATATGAAGGCATAGAAGCGAGCCGGATTGGAGAATGATTTGAATCTGCACGATATTTTGATTGTCATCCAGGGTATAACTATAGGCATGTTGTTTGTAGAGATATGGATAGTGTTTCTGGGATGGAAAAATCAGATACATTCATATCTTTTTTTAGCATGTGCATCAACCTTTATCAGTAATATAGGTTACTATTTGGAATTGAAGGCAACAAATGAGGAGACGTATCTTACAGCTCTTAAGCTGTCTTACGCCGGAAGGGCATGGATCAGCTTTGCCCTTTTTTTGTTTGCCGCAAAGATGTGCAGAATAAAAATCCCCAAATGGGTGGTCGCTATCCTTGCTTTGATGATAACGGGTATATATATATCGATTCTTATGATAGGTACAAATAATGCATATTACGCGTCTTATGAGTTTGTCCCCGATCCGTTATTTCCGAGGTTTGATCATCAAAACGGCTATGCACATGACTTACTTATGGGAATGAATGCTTTATTTGCGGTGTTGGGTATCTGGTGGCTCATAAGGGAATACAGAGGTGAAAAGGTAAGAAAGGCAAAGCAGAGATATCTCTGTCTTGTTTTGTCTTTTGGCGTTCAGATAATTGCGCTTTTGCTGCAGCTTAGTAAGATATTTAATATTTCTCGATATTATGATCTTACAATGACGGGGGCTCTTTTTGGAACTGTATTCCTGCTCATCGGTATCTTTGGATTTGACCTTCTTGGAACAAAAGAGATCGCAAGAGATTTTGTGATAGACAGGATATCAGAAGGGATCATAGCCGTGGATAATAATGGCAGGATCCAGTATTACAATGATCCGGTCATAAAGATTTATCCGCAGTTTGAACAATTCTTCGGAAAGAGGGATTTTGCAGCAGGTATTAGAGGGAAAAAGGCTTTAGAGCGAAAGAATACCGATGTTTTGGAAAATATATTAACTCCTTATGATATTGTCGACAGGATTTCCAATGCAGCATTATCAAATGAAACGATAAAAGTAGGTGATCGAATCTACACCCCCGAGGAAAACGAGTTGAGTTTTATGGGAGAAAACTACGGAAAACTCTATGCACTGACAGACGATACAGAACATTATCGATATATGGAAGAACTTCAGAAACAGCGAGACAGAGCAGATAGTGCAAGTGAAGCAAAAAGCCTGTTTTTGGCAAGTATGTCCCATGAGATCCGGACGCCCATCAATGCGGTGCTCGGTATGGATGAGATGATACTCCGGGAAACCGATGATAAGAATATCCGCGCATATGCTGCAAATATCATGTCGGCTGGGAGAACCCTGCTGTCTCTTATAAACGATATATTGGATCTTTCCAAGGTGGAAGAGGGAAAGATGGATATCATTCCCGTTCAGTATGATCTGTCATCACTTATCAATGATCTTGTGAATGTGATCCGTATAAGGGCGGAGAAAAAAGGATTAAAATTTAATGTCATCGTAGAGGAACAGATCCCCAATCTGCTTATAGGGGACGAGATCCGTATCAGACAATGCGCGATGAACCTTTTGACTAATGCCATAAAGTACACGGAAACAGGTGAAGTGAGTTTGAGAGTTTCTCATAAAAAAACAGATGAAAAACATATCTGTCTGCACTTTGAGGTTGAGGACACCGGCATTGGAATGAGGGAAGAGGACATGGATAATCTCTTTTCTCCGTATAAACGTATTGAAGAAAAGAGAAACCGGACTGTAGAAGGAACCGGGCTGGGCATGAGTATCACTAGACAGTTACTTTCACTTATGGGGAGCGAACTTGATGTAAAAAGCGAATATGGCAAGGGGTCCAGGTTTTCTTTTGAAATAGTTCAGGAAGTTGCAAAATGGGATAAAATCGGAGATATATCGGCCAGATTAAATGACAGGTCGGAAGGAGTACATGTATACCATGAATTGTTCCATGCGCCTGATGCAAGGATACTTGTAGTTGATGATACACAGATGAATCTTACTGTCATAGAAGGCCTGCTGAAAATGACTCAGATCAAAATTGACACGGCCATGTCAGGAAAGGATGCCGTCAGACTGGCTGCAGATACGGCATATGATCTTCTTTTTATAGATCATATGATGCCGGATATGGATGGGATAGAGACGCTTAAAGAAATACGCAGATCCGGCATGAGTAAGAGGACGCCGGCTGTCGCACTTACTGCCAATGCAATTTCGGGTGCAAGAGATATGTATATTTCTGCAGGATTTACGGATTATCTTTCAAAACCTGTAGATGGGGAAAAGATTGAAAGAATACTGTTTGATATGCTTCCTCCAGATAAGTGTGAAGTGGTCTGCGATGATGAAAGGGAAAATCGTGACAAAGAAAGATCAGCGGCTGAAGGTGAGACCGTTTTGCCGGAGAGGCTAAGGGAGATGGAGGGGATCGACTGGAAAAGCGGGCTTAAGAATTGCGGATCAATGGATGGATACATCTCTGTTTTGTCCGTATTCCATCAGACTGCAGCAGCAAAGGCCGATGAGATCATGGATCTGTATAAAGGCGGAGACCTGGAAAACTACACGATCAAGGTTCATGCGCTGAAAAGCTCTGCCCGTATCATAGGCGCTACGAATATCTCGATCCTTGCAGAAAAACTAGAAGATGCCGGAAAGAGTAAAGACACAGAGTTTATAGACAGTAACACAGATAAACTGATAGATATGTACCGAATGCTGGATGCAGATCTTTCGTGGCTTGATAACACGGATGAAGAACTGCGGGAAATAGGTGAAGAAGAAATAAAAGAAGCGTATCAGACTATCATAGAGATAGCAGGAAGTTATGATTATGAATTGATGGATGACATACTGAAAAGTCTGCATGGTTACAGACTCTCTGAAGCTGACGGAAAAAGGGTAGCAAATATTGAGAGACTACTGGCAGTGCTTGATTGGGAAGGAATCATCCGGGAGGCGAAAGAAGCAGGTTGAAGAAGTCTGTATTAAAAAAATTAACGCTGATAGGTCGTACTATACAAATGGGGCTTTCCATGGTTCTTCCGGTTTTGTTCATAGGAAGCATAACAGTCCTTCTTAATGGGTTTCCCGTGCAGGAATACCAGGTTTTTCTGGATTCTTTCCTGGGAGGAGCGCTTCGCAGTACGTTGTTGATCATTCAGGTATCGACAGTGGGTATACTTGCGATCCACATGACGATAGCATTGAACATAAGTTACAGGAATCAAACAGCTAAGAAAGAGCAGACACTGTCAGGAGTCGGAAGTCTTCTTGGATGTCTGGCGGGATTCTTTATCCTTGTGGGGTTGTTTGGAGGGGAAACCGATCTGTCTCTGCTCAGCGGACAGGGGTTGTTCAGTGCACTTTTGGCCGGTGTCATCGGTTCAGTGCTCTATCGGAAATTTGAAGGTGTATTTTCGACTGGAAGGACTACGTTTGTAGACGGTGCAGATTCTGCTTTTAATGCGGCACTGACCCTGATCAAACCGTTTCTCGCCGTAGCATTGTGTTTTGCGGTGTTTAATTATCTTATCACGGTTTTATTTCAGGTAAAAAGTGTCCAGCATCTGTTTATGAAAGCTGTTGATGCTCTCTTCCTCAGAATGCAGCGATCATACGTCAGCGGTCTTGCGTTTACCGTTTTGATCAGTGTCTTGTGGTGGTTTGGGATCCATGGAAATAATGTACTAAATCAGGTCGCGGAGGATCTGTTTTCCGAGATCATCCCGGGCCAGATAGTCTCTAAAAGTTTTATGGATACATTTGTCATCATGGGTGGAACGGGATGTATTATAGGACTGTTGCTTGCGATGATGATATTTGGAAAGAAAAGCTCTACTAAGAAGCTTACTCGAATGGCGTTTCTACCATGTGTTTTCAATATATCCGAACTTCTTGTTTTTGGATTTCCCGTGATATATAATCCGTTGATGATATTGCCGTTTATTTTGGCTCCGGCACTGTGTTTTACAAATGCATTTATCCTTACCAGGACGGGGTTTTTACCTGAGGTTACCAATTCGGTGATATGGACGACGCCGCCGCTTTTAAGCGGCTATATTGCAACCGGTTCTGTAAGGGGGATCCTGGTTCAGCTGTTTAATATCCTGATCTCCACAGCGTGTTATGCACCGTTTGTAGTTATACATGAAAAAAGGTCTTTAAACGAGTATGCGGCCTCGATGGAAGAATTGGTAGGGATCCTTAAGAAATGTGAAGAGACAATGGAGGAGGTCACTCTTACAGAGTGTGAGGGAAATGCCGGAAGGCTTGCAAAGATGTTGGTAACTGATCTGCAGGAATCTTTGCATGCATCCTCCGTGGACGGTAATTTTGACGATGTTGAAAGTCCGCTTCTTATAAAGTATCAGCCACAGTTTGACAACAGGGGCAGATGTATCGGAGCCGAGGCGCTTCTTCGTTACGATCATGTACGGTATGGTATAATATATCCACCGTTAGTCATTCGTTTATCTAAGGAGAGTGGGGATCTGTATGATCTTGAGACTTATATTATTGAAAGAGCTGTTCGTGACGCCGAGAGTTTCAGGAAGGTGTTTGGTAAAGAATTTAAGCTCAGTGTGAACGCTACCGTGTCAACGTTATATGATAAAAGGTTTGTTCCGTTTCTGGAGGAGATCGCCCGACGTTATCAGCTCAGGACCGGTAATATCTGTATTGAGATAACGGAGGAAACTGAGCTGATCACTTCGGAAGATACAGGAGCGCTGATAAATAAGCTGAGAACCTTTGGATATACATTTGCGTTGGATGATTTTTCGATGGGGCATACTTCGTTGCAATATCTTCAGCATAATCCTTTTGATCTGGTCAAGCTGGACGGAGGTCTTGTCAGGTCGATCCTTACCAATGAAAGAACAAGGGAGATCGTTAGTTCCATTGTGTATCTGTCAAAGTCACTTGACTTTAAGGTGCTTGCGGAATATGTTGAAACAGATGAGCTGAGAGATGCACTTGAACAGATCGGAGTACTTCTGTATCAGGGATATCTGTTCAGTCCCGCAGTTGACAGGGAAAAACTTATATCATTAAGTCAAAAACCTGGAGTATAAGGAGGATAGGAATGAGTGATCAAATCAACGATGGAAAAGTTGTGATCGTAAGCTATTTGGACAGCTTTCTTGCAAAAAGTCTGGTCACAAAACTGGATGCAGCGGGTATTAAGGCTGTATTCGCGCATGCAAATATAAAAGAGATCGAAACGTATTCGGATAAAATGGAGCTGATCGTGCTTTTTATGAGCGAAGAGCTTGAAAGCGCGCCGGAAACTCTCGTTTATCTTAAGGATATGGTACAGGATAAAAATCTGGGACTTATCCTGATCGGAGATGATGCTCAGTATGCGTTAATCAAAAAACAGATACCGGAAACAGTTATAACAGATATGTTCAAGCGGCCACTGGATATTGACAGACTGGTAAAACGTGTAAGTACATATCTGGATGAAAATACCGGAGATAAAAGAAAGAAAACGATACTTATCGTAGATGATGATATCACTTATATGCGTACGGTCTATGAATGGTTAAAAGATACCTATCGGGTTGGAATGGCTTCAAACGGGGTACAGACAATAAGTTACCTTACAAAGAATAAGGCAGATCTCATTCTGCTGGATTATGAAATGCCGATCGCTAATGGTCCACAGGTATTATCAATGCTGAAAAGTGATTCCGAAACAGGGCATATACCGGTTATGTTTCTTACAGGTCACGGGGACAGAGAAAGTGTTTTGTCGGTTATCGGTCTTTCTCCGGCTGACTATCTTCTAAAAACGATCGATAAAGAAGGATTACTTGAAAAGCTTAAGAATTTTTTTGAGGGATCAACCGCAAAATAGATGATGAATCCGGCCTGAAATGTAGTATAATAGTTTTATTGACGAAAACGGCAGGAACAAAGTTACCAAAGGGTAAGAACCTATATGAAAAAAATTGATCTGCAAAAAAGACTTAAACAGCTTCAGGACGAGAAATACCGGGATATGCAGGTAAAGATAATTCCGAACATCGATCCAAAGTCGATCATCGGTGTTCGCACTCCGGAACTGAAATCCCTGGCAAAAGAGATCTTTAAATCCGGAGACTGCGGGGATTTTCTGAATGATCTTCCTCACAGATACTTTGAAGAGAATCAGCTTCACGCATTTGTGATATCGGAGATAAAAGACCCGGGGGAATGTTTTGCGGAAGTGGAGAAGTTTCTTCCGTACGTCGATAACTGGGCAACCTGCGATCAGATGTCTCCGAAGATATTTAAAAAGAATAAAGAGTTACTCCTTTCACATATTAAAAGATGGATCGGTTCTGAAAAACCATATACGATAAGATTTGCGGTAGGTATGCTGATGCAGCATTTTCTGGATGAAGATTTTGATATACATTATCCGGAGATGGTCGCTTCGCTCAGATCAGATGAGTATTACGTCAATATGATGATCGCGTGGTATTTTGCCACTGCGCTTGCAAAACAATACGAGAGGATCCTTCCGTTTATCGAAGAGAAAAGACTTGATGACTGGACGCATAACAAAGCCATTCAGAAAAGTGTGGAAAGCTACAGGATCTCGGATGAGCAGAAGGATCATTTAAGGTCACTTAAGGTTAAAATTCGAAGAAGATAATAAAGTCATAAGAACGGCATAAAAATGGCATCCCATTGCGGGATGCCATTTTAGATCTTTAACAAATTTCCGCTCAGTGGTCATGTTTATCTGTTCCATGGATGCGCTTGCTTCCTGAGTAGAAGCGGCATTTCCTTCGGATATATATGTATAATATTACCATATACTTTATAAAAATAGGCTTATGTGAAAAAGTGATAAAAATTTGTCGATTGAAAGTTTGCGCTTTTTCACAAAAAATAAAAGAATAAACTTGCAAGAAAGTAAATAAAATGACATAGTTAATATATACATCGTATCTATAAATGTTAACCGTAAACATACAAACTTTTAATATTTCGAGGGGACAGTTATGGGACAGGGAAAAGAATTACAAAAAAACAAACAGGTCAATGAGATCAAAGTAGAAGCGCCTACCTATGAAGAGGTCCAGAATCCGGCATGGATGATGATCGAACAGTCGAAGGAAACCTCAACCGGTGCCGGTAAAAAAACCGGAAAGTATGCAGATCTTAACAAGATGGATCTTAAGGCATTAAGGGACGCTCTTTCAGAGGATAAAGGGTCAAAGTCGGAAATATTTACCGATATGTTCAATTCGGTCAACGACCTTTTAAATCTGGCAGCGACAGGAGGAAAATATGAGGTCGACAACAAAGAACTGGTTGCGGATTTCTTTGAGACCTTTTACACGGCCAGAATGCAGGTCAATCACTACCTTTATACCCGTGACGGATTTCACTGGACCGGGAAGGGCGAGCGCAGACTGCAGATCGTAAGAAGGATCTCTGATATTCTCGGAAGGCTTAATACCGGTATAGAACAATATAAAGCATCACTGCCCGCCGAGAAGGCCAGAATGCTCGAATACAAACAGCAAAATCTCAGTTCCGAAGAGATAGAAAAGCGAGAAGATGAATTCCATTTAAAGAAAGCCATAGAGGATATGATGAGCATCGCCACTACCGGCAGATATGGAGAGAATAAGTCTCAAAAAGAAAGGGATGAACTCAGTCAG
>Ga0247609_10007696_pt1 | contig 10245 bp, 10 predicted proteins | sample 172DNAGHGlowgp2_FD_193487 | JGI IMG/M metagenome (GOLD analysis project Ga0247609, IMG submission 193487) | Sheep rumen microbial communities from Palmerston North, Manawatu-Wanganui, New Zealand - 1728 DNA GHGlow gp2 | ecosystem: Host-associated > Mammals > Digestive system > Stomach > Rumen ...
AAAATTCTTTATTAGCTAAAGAAAGCAAATAAATCAGATTTTTATTTCAGTAATTAGTAAAAAAGATGAAAAAAGATATTCATTATGCAGATGATGCAAGAAAACAACTCTTGAAATGAGTAGAAACTGTCGCAAATGTAGTAAAAGTGACTATGTGACCAAAAGGAAGAAATGTAGTTTTGGATAAATGATTTGGAGCTCCTACTGTAACAAACGATGGAGTTAGCGTTGCAAAAGAGATAGAATTGGAGGATAAAGTTCAAAATGTTTGAGCAGAAATGGTTAAAGAAGCTGCCGAAAAGACAAATAAAGAAGCCTGAGATGGAACTACAAGTACTGTAGTTTTGGCTCACGCTATTGCTAAGGAAGGTTTAAGATATATCGATTCTGGAATCAATCCATTCGCTCTTGGAAGATGATTACACAAAGCCGTAGATAATTTGGTTGCAGATATTCAAAAAACTGCTCAACAAATTTGAGATAGTAAGGAACAAATCAAACAAGTTGCTACAATTTCAGCACAAGATGAAGAAGTTGGAGATTTAATTGCTGATGTATTTGAAGAAATTGGAAAAGATGGGACAATTACTGTAGAAGAATGAAATACTTTGTGATTGAGCAAAGAAATCAAGACTGGAATGCAGTTTGACCAAGGTTATCTTTCTCCATACTTCGTTAGTGATAGCCAAAGAATGGAATGTGTAGTTGATAAGCCATATGTATTAGTAACTGACAAAAAAATCTGATCAATGAAAGAGATTATTCAGCTTTTGGAATCTATGGCTGCTACTGGAAAGAAAGACATGCTTTTGATAGCTGAAGACGTTGAATGAGAAGCCCTAGCTTCACTCATCTTGAATAAGATTAGATGAATGCTTAACGTAGTTGCTGTAAAAGCTCCTGGATTCGGAGATAGAAAGAAGGAAATTTTGAAAGATATCGCAACTGTAACTGGAGCTACATTGATTACAGATCAACTTGGAATTAAGCTAGAAGATGCAACTATAGATATGCTTGGTAAAGCTGATAAAGTTATCGTAAATAAAGATGAAACAATTATCGTTGATGGTAAGTGAGATACTGATGAAATCAATGATAGAGCAAATCAAATCAGAGCTCAAATCTGAATTACAAAATCTGATTATGATAAAGAAAAATTGGCTGAAAGATTGGCTAAATTAGTCGGATGAGTTGCCGTAATTAAAGTTGGAGCTGCTACTGAAATGGAGATGAAAAACAAAAAATTCAAGATAGAAGATGCTTTGAATGCAACTAGAGCTGCGATTGAAGAATGAATCGTTGCATGATGAGGAAGTGTTTTAGTTCAGCTTTCTAAAACTCTTGGAAAGATGAAACTTGATGACCAAGAAGAACAAGTAGCTGTAGAGATTATCCAACAAGCTATCCAATATCCATTAAAGCAAATCGCAGACAATGCTGGATTCAAATGAGATTGGGTTGTAGAAAAGATTAAGGAATCAAAAGATATGGATTATGGATTCGATGCTAGAACTGGAGAATTTACTAACTTGAAGAAAGCTGGAATTATTGATCCTGCTAAAGTTATCAGAGTTTCACTTGAAAATGCTGTAAGTACTGCTGCAATGTTATTGACTACTGAAGCAGTTGTAGTTGATAAACCTGAAGACAAATGTAGTTGTAATCACGCAGATGCAGGTGCAGGAATGTGAGGATGAATGTGAATGTACTAAAATATCAAACGAAATATTAAATAAAAAAGAGGCATCCGCCTCTTTTTTGTATATAAATAAATAATTATCAAATCTGATTTACCATATCCGCCATAGGTAGATAAATTGCTCAAAGTAACGTACCAATGATTCACGCGATAAATCACATAAGCAAAGGTTCTAGGAATGCCATCAATGCATCAATATGATTTTTTAAAGATGTCTCATAAAATGGAGCAATTCTACCTAAAACATTAGACAATGCTCATGTATTTTCTCACACATTAATAATCTGTACAAGGATAGGATCGAATAAATCTGATCAATCCAATGAATCATAGATTGAAAATCAGGCATTAATAGAATTCCTAATTTCCACCATTTTTCTCTTATAATGGAAATTATCAAAGATACTAGACAAAAGTTTAAACGATATAACTGGACTAACTCATGCTGCATAGAACTGAGATAATAAAGATGCAAATCTACTCATATAAGACAATTTTACCACATCCCTAACGACAGGAATCATTAACAATAATTTATCTACTCATATCTTAAATATCAACCAATTTGAATACATTACATTATACGCAACAATCACTCATATCACCAATATAAATAATTTATACCAATTTCATTGCAAGTAATCTGATGCTGACAACATAAATTTAGTTATTCCTGGCAACTGCTCTGGATCTCAATACATATCAATAATGGTAGGGAATACCTTAATCAAAAGAACAACTACAGCAATCACAGTTAATCATATCATCATTACAGGATACATTGATGCCTTTTTAATTTTTGCCTCAACTTCCTGAGAAGATTCCAAGTCATCAGCAATTTCTTCCAATGTTTGAACCATATTTCAAGTAATCTCTGTTGACCTGATCAGCTCTATTTCATCAGACTTAAAGAAATATGATTGGCTTTCCATAGCTTCCGCAAGAGAAGCTCATTCTGTCAATTTATCAATCATATCGTTAATAACCAAAAGCATTCATTTATTTTTTTCTCCCTGTTGAAGAGACTTTAAAGAATCACGAACTCAAAGACCAGCTTTCTGAGATACTGCTAACAACCTAAAAAAGTTTGCCTTCTCTGATAATTTAGGCTTATTTAGTTCAATCATTAATCAATCCAATTTGTCTTGTAGTGTTTGAAAGAATCCCATTAGCTAACATAAATAGATAAAAACTAAACATCTTGAAGCTTTACAAATCTGTACACTTCATGTAGATCAAACTCTCCTTTCATTGCTTTAAATATACCATCTCTCTCCAAATCAATCATTCATCTAGTAAGTGCAAACTTACCCACTTCAAAAGCAGATTTTCAATCAATAAGCATTCATTTAATATCATCTGTATAATCCATCATCTCATAAATTCAAAGTCTTCATTTATACCCACTTCATTTACAAACTGGGCAAACTTCTCACGTCTGTGGGTCTTTTCATGTTCATTGAGTTACATATCACTTAACAAAAAAGTCATTCCATTCTTCCTGTGAAATATTACGCAACTGCAATTCTCTCTTTAATAAATCTTTATCGAATGTACGAAATGAATTCTTAGCATTTCTAAATTTAACCTCATCCTCAGGTTTAATCTTTAATTTTTGTCCACAACGTGAACATACTTTTCTTCAAAGTCTCTGTGCAATTACAAGGTTAAAAGTACCCGCAATCATATAAGGCTCTGCTCCCATCTTTGTTACCCTGGTAATAGTTTCAACAGCTGAATTCGTATGAACCGTAGAAAATACAAGGTGTCAAGTCATCGAAGACTCCATTGCCATCTCCAAAGTTTCACTATCACGAATCTCTCACACCATGATAATATCAGGATCTTGTCTCAACGCTGCTCTCAATCATGAAAGAAACGTAAATCATATATCTGACCTAACCTGTGCCTGATTCAATCAAAGCATTTTGTTTTCGACTGGGTCTTCGAATGTTGTAATATTTACCTCAACTTTATTAATATCTGAAAGTGCTGAATATAGTGTTGTAGTTTTTCATGATCCAGTAGGTCATGTATTCAAAATAATTCAGTTTGGATAGGCCAAATTCTTCGCAATAATACGACCATTTGATCATTCTAATCAAAGTGCTGACAATGGTGGAATTTCTTTTGACTTATCCACAATACGCATTACCAATTTTTCTCACCAAACAGTAGGTAAAGTATTGGCACGTAGATCAATTTCCTTATTAGTTTCTGTTGTAGCTGATACTCTGGCATCCTGAGGTAATCTCTTTTCATCCGGCCTCATCTGTCCAGATTCAATCTTAAATTTTGAAATAATAGAATCATGAAAAGATTTTGGATATTGTACCAACTCTTCCAAGACTCAATCAATTCTTATTCTGATTCTACAATAATTTTCAAAAGGTTCAATATGGATATCTGATGCCCCTTCCTCTACTCAAATAGTCAAAAGGTAATCAAAAATCTTCACAATATCAGATTGAAGAATTGCTTTATTTAGTAAATCTCTGTAATTAACTGTTTGTACGTTATTTTCTTCCATTTCTACATCTAGGTATAATAATACAAAGATAAATATATTATAATCGAAAATCTAAAAAAAGCAAAAAAACAGGGACTTTTTTATAAAAAACTTTTATTGCTTTTGACTGTATATTTTTTATCTTTGAATTGTTTTTAATACAAAGTACAATCATCGAATGAATAACAAAAAACAAATTTGATATAAAAACGAAGAACTAGTAAGACAAAATTATCTTCATAATTGATATGAATTGATACAATGAAATTATACAATTCAATGATGAGAAATTGACATTTTAATGAAGAAATGATGAGAATTAGTAGTAATAGAAGTAAAAACTGTAAACGATATAGACGAACTCGATAATTATATCACACCCAAAAAAATCTGATTTTTACAAAGAACTTTGGAAAATTATCTACAAAATATAGATGAAAGTTGGATTGAAAGCATTAGAATGGATGTAGTTTTTGTGAAAAATGGCCAAATTCTAGAGATTTATGAAGATGTCACGAATAGATAAATTTTGAAATATAAATGTAAAATTAATTAATTTTTTAAAATTGTATTTTAACGGTAAAATATTATAACGAAATACGATTCATTTTATTTTAAAACTTAAAATAATGAGTAATAAAAATTCACATAAAATCTATATACTTGATGCTATACTTTTCATAGTTTTCTGAATGATAATATGATGAGGATTAATAATTCGGAAACAAAATACAGTTTTGAATAAATTAATAGAAAAACATGAGTCAAAATACGCAAAATTTTCAGCCATAGATGAGATATTAGAAAATGAATTTTATGACGAAGAATTACTAAAAGATTCTGCTAATGATATGATAGAATGAGCATTAATTGGATATGTTTGAGGTATCAATGATCCACATACAATTTATTTAAAAGAAGACCAAAATACAGAATTAGCAAACGAACTAAAAAACAATGCATGATTCGCTGGAATATGAGCATTTATTGAAAAACAATGAGATTATATATTAATTTCTGAAGTCATAAAAAATTCTCCTGCTGCCAGAGCATGAATTTTACCATTAGATAGAATATACATGGTAGAAGACCAATCCTTAGAAAGTTTGACAGCACAAGAAGTTGTCCAATTAATCAGATGAGAAAAATGAACTGAAGTAAATCTTTTCATTGAAAGAGAATGAAAAGACTGAGCAGAGAATGAAAGATTTTGGATTCCTATAACTAGAGATGATGTAAGCATCCCTTCCGTCACTTCTAAAATAATTGAAGAAAATGGTAAAAATATACTTTATTTAGAAGTTTCCATCATATCTGACAAAACTACATCATTAATCTTAGAGGAAGTGAGAGATGCCTTAGAAACAACTAAAAAAATCGACGGCATTATTTTAGATTTAAGATGAAACAGCTGATGATACCTAGAAGAAGCCGTCAAAATTCTATGACATTTCTTCCCTAAAGATACACTTTTAGCCAAAAGCAGATATAAAGCATATGAAAATATTGATCATGTTTCGAAATGAATATGAGAACTTTGAGATTATCCAATAGTAATTTTAGTAGATCAATTAACTGCTAGTGCTGGAGAAATTATTGCCCTAAAATTTCAAGAAGCATGAAAAACTATAATCTGAATGCAAACTTTCTGAAAATGAAGCATTCAAGCGGTAGAAAATTTCAAAGACTGATCAAGTTTAAAATATACTGTTTGAAAACGATACTCCCCTAACGATATAAACATTGATGGAGAATGAATCACTCCTGATGTTGAAGTTGAACGAGATTATGAAAAATATAAGGAAGATTGAACTGATAATCAGCTTGAAACTGCAAAAGAAGAATTATTAAAACAAATTAAATAATAGTATATTTACAAAATTTTCATTTCTTGCAACAATTTCTCATATTCCTCATAATCATCTGGATATTGTTTTTTGAGAAACTTTTTGAGTAATTCTAACCAATTTCAAAAGCTCTGTTGCCCCGCCAAATCTGGTCTTTCTAATTGCTCCAATAATTTTTCTGTAGACGTAGTATTTTTCTTTAGTTGAACGTTTTGTAATTCTTGTTGAAGTTTTGGCTCAATAAATTCAGACATATTTTCATATTGAAGTTTTTCTACTGACACACTCAAAGAAACATTTTTCATATTTAGATTATCGCCGGAATGATTTTCTATCTGAAATGATGGAGATTCAAAGTTTTTGAAACTATTTTCTTGGATTAATTTTCGATGAGATAAAATGTCATTTTGAGTAATTGCTTTCAATTCCTGTGAAAATAAATCGGCCGTTCAAGTTTTCCTTTCCATTGTAAAATAATAATTTACTCATGTTTCATATGCTGAGAATTTTCAATCTTTTCGGATTCGGAAATATTTAATTTGGTCGGTTTCTAATGGTGATGTTGCCCAAATACTTCACGTACACAAGTAATTTTTGTAAGAAAAAGGTTCGTGCAAATGTCAGGAAATAATAGTTAAATTCTCCTTTTCTAGCCGATGCTGAGATAATGCTCTATCCTTAAATGCAAATTTTGCCTTTTGTCATGGAAAAGATACTCATTCAACGTAATAGTGGTGAATCAAAGTTAAATCTGAATATTTTTTGGTAAACCACTCGACAACTAAGTTTAACTGACTTGAAAAAGTCAAATTTTTATTTTTACTTTTCATTTCTTCTTTGTATTTCTCATCTTTTAAGTCATCTATTCATGGAAAATCTTTTTCATCAATCTCGATCATAGCCGGTAAAAAACAGATATTTTTTCATTCAATTTCTTTCACGATTGGATTCGTGATGAAACAGATTTCGTTGTCTTTATCTTGAACTCTGGAAAGAATATCAAAAGCTTTTCTTCATTCTTCGAATACAAACGTATTTCCTAGTCGGTCATGATTTCATGCCAAAATATGGAGATTTTTTCACTGAGTATATAGTTCGAGAAACAAATCGTAAAGTTCGAGCAGTGCATTCCTATCATAACTGAAATGATATACAAAATCGCCAAGAAAAATCAGATTTTTTTCTTCGTTATGCTCCTGAATAAAAGATTTGAGTGAATTCAAGAGTTTATCTTTTATTCTACTATTTAAATGTATATCTCAGATAAGTAGCATGAATTAAATTTTTAAAGATTAAATTTTATCACTTTCTAGCTCTTCTCTTTTTTTTCATTTTACGTCTTCTTTTTTCTTTTTCTCTAAGTTTAGAATTTTCTTCTTTTGCCATCAATGTCTTAAATAGTTCTATTTGTTCATTTGTAGCAAATTTGTAATTCTCAGTTAAAGTAAATTCTTTACGGTTTATGTAAGTATCATCATCTCCACATGGTGCATTAATCACACGCCAATCTGTTCATCATTGTTTCGAAATCGCTTTTTTGAATTCTGCAAATATAAAATTTCACAAATAATCTACATCTGGATTTCATCAATGATAAGCTATATTTTTAAAAACTCAAATGAGCTCTCATTTTATATCTGCAATAATATCTCATCTCTGAAATGGTCGTGATAAATTTCTATCTAAATTTTCTCTTTCTTGTTCAGTCAACATTTTAGATATAAAAAAGGAATAAATATTAAATTTTGATTACATAAGTTTCTTTACTCTCTCTCCTACAGCTTTCAGGCTTAAAAACTTTGATACTTTTTCATCCATATTTCTTTTTGAGATTTGCAACATATTCATCAAATCCAGGTCCCATAAATATTTTCGTACAAAATTTTCCATCAGGTTTGAGATATTTATCATAAACTCGCAAAGTTTGTTCCAATAATCAAATAGACCTAATTGCATCAGTTTCCTTGTCCCCAATCGTATTTGGTGCCATATCGGATTGGATGAAATCCACCTGCTCAATCCCATTTTCAGCAAAAATTGCATTAACCTTATCCTGCTCTGTAATATCTTGAACATAAGTATGCATTCCTGGAAGTTGAATTTCCACTTTTTTCAAATCAAAACCAAAAACCTGATAATCTTTCACATGCATTTTCTGAAGTAAAGAGATTGTATATTGCATTCGACTTCCAGGTGCACAACCAATATCGATGACTGTTTTAGTATTCTTATCAATTAAATGAAATTTATTCTGAATTTCTTCCAGTTTAAATGCACTTCTGGCTTTATATCATTCTTTCTTGGCTTTCTTGAAATAGAAATCATATGGATTGTACGTCATAGATTTATAGCAGTACTAAAACTGTATAAGTATAATAAAAAAACATATTCTTTACAAGGAGAAATTTTAAGAAAAAGGTGACTAGAAATTCCAGTCACCAATAAAGTTCACTTGAAGAGATAAATGATAGCCCCTACAATAGCTGCGGCAAGAATTAGGATTACGATAGCAACCAAAACGGCGAATATCCTGGAAGAAATATACTCCTTGATTACTTCTTCCTTCTCTTCTTCCGTTTTACACTCTTTGAGACGGTTGTCTAATTCCTGATTCTCCATTTGGAGCATCTCCATACCTCCATAACTGTCAAATGTATCCATATTACCTCCTTTTTTTGTTTAACATTTTACTTTATTTATACACTCTACATTTTTTCTCATTTAAGTCAATTATTACTTAAAAAAAGTCACACTACTAATTCAGCAGTGCAACCCTTTTTAAAATTTAGATTTTACATCTCATTCACCTAATGGGATCACCGTACGAGGATTGAAATAATCGTGGACATCTGGCTCAAAATCGTCCGGAATGAAAGAACCATCAAATCCATTCTCTCCACTAGTAGTGGCAACAAACATGATCGGTAGTTTCCTATCATTTCCAAAAGCCTGTCTGCAAGCCTCCCAAAGTTCCTGAGAATCAATAATTATCTCTTCATTCTCGAAGAACAACTCAACATAATTTCTAAAAAAATGATTGAGTTTTTTCTTCAAAACACTCTCTGAGAACATCTCACGATAAAAGGCCATAGCATCAAGTTCATTGAGTTGATACTGAAGAACAAGCTGCTTCATGTTTGGAAATTCCACCACTTTAGGGAGCGTAGTTTTCTTCCGAATTTCTACAAGTTCAAGTCCCTTCTCCTCGAGAGTTGAGATAATCTGACCAACTCTTCTTTTTCCTACGCTATTCAGCGCAATAATAACATGATACACCATAAAATTAAGTTTTTAGTTTTACATTATGTTTATAATCTATTTATAGATATTTTATACAAAAAGTCAATTTTTAAAAATCTGAAGCAAATAAAGGTTTTCTTGATTTTATAGTTAAGAATAGTATTTTAAATTCAGAATTTTATTATTTTTTGGATTGAAAAATTATGGATTACTTAATCACGATTTGACTAGAAATTCACCTAAAATTAAACTCAAATGCGAAGATTTTCTGTAAATGTAAGAATGAACAGAATTTCTCAGCTAAACCAAATACTCACGTTTGCCCTGTCTGTACATGACAACCTGGAGCTTTACCACTTTTGAACCAAGAAGTTGTTACCAAAGCTATTCATTTCGCGAAAGCTCTAAACTCAAAACTAAGTAAAAAAAGTTCATTTGATAGAAAAAACTATTTCTACCCTGATTTACCAATGTGATTCCAGATTACTCAGTTCTATCACCCAATCATAACTGAATGAAAAGTTTCTTTTTTCTTGAATAACTATGAAAGTCAAAAAACTGTTACAATTCACGAAGCGCACCTAGAATGTGATGCTGCTAAAATGATTCACGAGAACTGAAAAAGTCTGGTTGATTTCAACCGTGCAGGAACTCCACTACTAGAAATAGTTACTGATCCGGATTTTTCTAGTGCTGATGAAGCTGTAGAATTTGCGAAAGAGATTCAGCGTTTAGCTAAATGGAATGATTTGGGAGATGCTGACTTGGAAAAATGACAGATGCGTGTGGATGTAAATATTTCTATTCGTAAAAATGAAAGCGACCCACTTGGAACGAGAGTAGAACTCAAGAATATCAATACTTTTTCTGCAATAAAAAGAGCTATTGAAGCAGAATCTCAACGTCAGTGGGATTTGATTTCAAAGTGAGAATCTGTCTCACAGGAAACT
>Ga0247609_10007698_pt1 | contig 10243 bp, 8 predicted proteins | sample 172DNAGHGlowgp2_FD_193487 | JGI IMG/M metagenome (GOLD analysis project Ga0247609, IMG submission 193487) | Sheep rumen microbial communities from Palmerston North, Manawatu-Wanganui, New Zealand - 1728 DNA GHGlow gp2 | ecosystem: Host-associated > Mammals > Digestive system > Stomach > Rumen ...
TTGAAAAAAGCCTTGCTGGTTTTGTTACAAGATACCGAGAGTTTCGAGAAATTGTCCAAATATTCGACAAGAATAAATATCTTTGATGTACTTAAAATCTCAAGGACGGAGATCCGGCATAGCAATGTGTTAGGTTGGCTGTTGGACCCGAACGAGAGTCACGGGCTCAAGGACGCCTTCCTATATGGCGTATTGGCTAGGTTGTCTGATTCAATTTCGGACGACGACACGGTGGCTCAATTACTCACTTGCAATCTTTCGTCATTTAACATCTATAGGGAAAGGTACAACATTGACATTTTGTTAGTGTCGTCAGAAGCCAAAATAGTCATCGCCATAGAGAATAAGGTTGACGCGAACGAACATGCCTATGGAAACACGAAGAATTCACAACTCAAAGTTTATTCCGATACCTTGGCCCAACACTATGGTGACTACACTAAAATTATGGTTTACCTAACTCCTGATGGTGACGAACCAACTGAAGAGGATTGGGTTGTGATGGATTATCGTGATATCCATGATGTTCTAACGGCTGTGGTAATCAACAAGGAAAACGATTTGCCTGACGAAAGCAAAGTATTAATAAACAATTATATAGAGATCATTAAAAAACAGATTATTATGGATAAAGACTTGGTTCAACTTTGCAATGACATTTACAGAAAGCACAGAATCGCTTTGGATTTGATTTATGAGAATATCGATGATAGGACGTTGCAGATTTCCAAAATCTGCCGAGAGGTGCTAAATGATATGGAAGGCGTTGAGGTTGATGATAGAAGCACAAAAAGTGCGGTGAGATTCACAACAAGCATTCTTCGTGAAACCTTTGACGACATGGATGGGCTTTCAGAGGCGTTCTATCAGATACAAATCAGGGACAAAGGTGCGTTGGTTTTGCTTGAAAGGGTTTTCCATAAGAAAAAAGAAGCTCGAATCACAGATTATGAAAGAATCAACACCTTTATTTCGAAACCGTCGGCCAAGATCACCAATGACAATTGGGAATGGAAGAGAGCGTCTCGAAAGGACATGAAAAACGCTGATGAAAAAGAAGACGGGCAAATTAGAAATTGGCTGTCAGAAGAAGTTGATAAAATAATCAAAGAAGAAGAAAGGTTGGTTGCGGAATAACAGAACAAAGTTTTTAAGACTCCAAACCCACAAGGTGGAGCAGCTTGTACGCCGCTCCATTTTTTTTCGCTTGTTTTTTGAATTTTCCGACAAAAGTTCCTATATTTGTAGAGTCGCGAGAATGAAAAAGTGATAGAATAGATGAAATTCTAGTATTAACATAAGAATGCAGTTTATGGAAACAAAAGATTATCAGTATTATCTTAATAAGATAGTTGAGTTTAACAGTGATAAAGAACTTATTGCCCTACAAGAGCAATACGATGAGCCTTCGTTTTTTGAGATAATCTCTAAAACAAGGAGTGAAACAATTTATAGTTCTTTTCTTAAGTGGCTGTTTGAGATAAAAAAACCTCATAAAGAAATTGTATCACCTGTAATGATGCTTTTGGATATACTAGTTAAGCGTAGTTTCCAACAAGATCCTAAGCTTATTGATTCGGACATGCGTAGAGCCGTGTTGTCACGTAAGATAAAAATAAGTAATGTCCATGTGGAGACGGAAAAACAAGTTAGCTTGTTAGCCGAAGAAGCCATTGGGTATCGGAACGATACCGACAAAGAAATCCTCGAAGGTATTAAGACATATTGTCAAGACCGCATTGATATCTTTATTGAGTGCAATGTTGAATTAGATGGTGTTTCTAAAAAACTACAAATTATTATTGAGAACAAAATAGACTCAACTGAGGGTGGAGCAAATGCAGCAAAGAAAAATATTCCAAATAATTTGAAAACCGCATACTTTGACAAACCCCAAACTACACGCTATTATATTGGCACTCACCGTACTGACACAAAGGATATTTGTCAAATCTATACTTATCTGACGCCACTTGTCTCTCATAGGCTTTCGAATTTCGAGAAACTCAAAGAAGAGCAATGTCAATATAACAAAGAAAAAAAGAGGAAAAACAAAATACGGATTTTGCGTGAAGATGATCACTATATTCAAATAAATTACCAGGATATTCTAGATGGAATTATTATTCCTTTGCTCAGTTCACCATCTTTGCCAACTCGAAACCGTTTCTTCTTGGAAGAGTTTAAGAAAGAACTGATGTTTCCAAATATCGAAGGTTTCAATGAACAGTCTTGTATTGCAATTAGTCAAGAGACTTCTGATACCATTACAAAATTATGGGGGAAATATAGAGACTTGATACTTGACTCTATAATGGCAAGTACCTTAACTGACAATAATACGACAACAAATTTTTGGATAATAGACGGAACCTATTACGATCACCAGCCAAGATTGGAATTATTGAAGATGCTTTATGTCAAGGGTCTATTTAGCATTATGAGTGATGATAAAAGTGACCCTTGGTTGGTTGACAAATACGCTGGCTACGATGAAAAGGTATATAGTGAGTTAGATGATAGCCTATTGTTTAGAAAGGGAATCCGCTATTCTAGTATTACTTCTTTAGCGAGGGAAAACGGCATTGTGACAAAAGGGGAAGAAAAAGGGTTAGAATTAGGCTTTTCTTCAACTTCGGAAGAAGGTAATCTTTTAAGGTCTTTTTATGAGGAAAATGGCAATTTTATCTTTGCTTTTATGAATGCCATCAAAGAGGAAGAGAGGAAAAAGATAGAATGTTTCTTCAATTATCTGGACAAGAAAGATAGAACTAAATACACAATATTCTATGATAACAAATGTATTGGCGCTAATATGGGTTACACTGCTACAGCTTTTGCTATCGTGAAGTTATGGGCAACAGAAAATAGGAGTGAGTTGACCGGTGACTCTGAACAAGTTCTAAAAAAATTGAATGAAGCTTTTCCTCGGGAAATTAACAGCTATTATGAGAGGGGGAAATGGTTTAAACAACTCATTTATAAATATAGATCGGATGGAAAATATGAATATGATGATAAGTTAGAAGGAGAGGTGCAAGCTAATTGGGATTTTTACAAGCCGGATTCTCGTATTGGACACCATTTTAATGTTAATGGTACAGAAGTCACAATGCTCAAAATGTGGCATGAAGTGGAGGTGGAAAGTCTTATCAAACATATAAACGAAAGTGAGTTTGGCAAAAAGTTGCAAATCATACGATCTTAAAGGATTTATTATGAAAGCGACAACATGGATGATTTGCTGTGGGAAATGAGCGACCCGTAAATATGGAGTCGCTTCGCTTTATTTTCGCTTGTTTTTTTGAATTTTCCGCCAAAAGTTTCTATATTTGCAATCCGACAACATAGAAGCAGGCAAGGATTTGCTTCGGAGTTGCGCCTTTTCAAACTTATTAAATGCTCTATTGCTATTGTATTGTTATTCGATTGTTCTTCGATATTAAATCGAATAACAGACGAATAACAGACCTGAAAGAATAGAGTAAAAGAGGGCGCAACTACGAGGTTGCTCCGAGGCTGCCACTTGACTAAAACGAAACTGTCATGGGAAAGAAAAACGCCAAAGGTATTTTGCTGATTGGGAGAATGCCACAATCGGGAATAACCGTCTATGAGAAACAGGGGAAAACAGTAGTACGGACTGCGCACAACAGTTCAAAGCCGCGTCGGTGCACCCTAAAACAATTCATACAACGACAGCGGATGAGGCATTCCATCGCACTGTGGCATGAGCTGTTGTGTTGTGATCCGATGTTCACCGAACACCAGTCGGCCTACAGCGGTTTTGTGGCGCTTGCCAATAGGCTGCCTGCGGTTTTTGTCGACAAGAGCCTTGCGGATCGTCATGCTTCGTTTCTGATGCCCGATATTCCAGTGAGCGAGGGCAAACTGCTTACGGTAAGGCAGCATCTTGGCGAGGTGGATGGCATCGCGGCGCTCATCGCCAGTCTGGAGAAAAAACAGATCCGCCAAGGTATGGAGTTGTTGCTTTACACGGCCGAGCAACATGGGGAGGATAGCTTGCCGAGAGTGAAGTTCAAATTCAGGAAGGTGAAGACAAGTGAGCTTGTGGAGACGGCAGGAGGTGTCGCGTTGGTGGGAGAGGAGTTTGCCGACCACAACAAAGGCTGGGCCTTGGTGTTGGTTGACGGTGAGCGATGCTCGACGCAAGGCATCGTTACGCAATGCACGTTTTACGAGCAATACACCACCCAGGAAACCCTGCTTGCCGCAGCCCAATCGCACAGCAGCAGAAAAATGAAAATTGGATTTCCGTCTGATCTTTTTTGAATTTCCCCGAAAAAGTTTCTATCTTTGTCCCGTAAAAACCTCACCACGATGATTCGCAGAGATTTCCGACAGGACCGCATGACCGCCGACTTGCCCGCGCAGGTTTGCCGTTGCGGAGCCATACCCCCCCCCCTATAAATCTCTGACAATCAATTTTCTAACTGCTTTATTGACAATAACTTTGCCCGTGCGCGTTGCGTGTGGGTCGCTCGAATATTATCATTTGTTAAACCATAAAAACCTCGCGATGTGAAGGCGAATCGCATTGAACTATGGCAAAATATGAAATCAAAGACGGAGTGGGAATCATCCCCGAAGGAATAACAAAGATTGAAGTAAGGGCATTCGAGAACTGCACGGAATTGACGAGCGTCGTCATCCCCGACTCGGTGACAGAAATTGGAAATAATGCCTTCGAGGGTTGCACGAGTCTGACGAATATCACCATCCCCGACTCGGTGACGAAAGTCGGAGGGGGCGCCTTCTGGGGTTGCGCAGGCCTTACGAGCATCGTCATCCCCAACTCGGTGACGGAAATCGGAGGCTATGCCTTATCAGGTTGCAAGGGCCTGACGAGTATCACCATCCCCGACTCGGTGACAGAAATTGGAAATAATGCCTTCGATGGTTGCACAGGCCTGACGAGTATCACCATCCCCGACTCGGTGACGATAATCAGAGCGTGGCTCTTCCATGGTTGCGTAGGCCTGACAAGCATTGTCATCCCCACCTCGGTGACGGTAATTGAAGAGGAAGCCTTCGATGATTGCATTGGCCTGAAGAGCATCATCATCCCCGACTCGGTGACGAAAATCGGATATGCTGCCTTCAGGGGCTGCACGGGCCTGACGAGCGTCACCATCCCCGACTCGGTGACGGAAATCGGAGTGGATGCCTTCAACGTTTGTACTGGTTTGACGAGCATCGTCATTGGAAACTCGGTGACGAAAATCGGAGAGAGGACCTTTCAAGGTTGCACTGGCCTGACGAGCATCATCATTGGAAACTCGGTGACGAAAATCGGGGAATTCGCATTCAAGGGTTGCGCTGGCCTGACCAATGTCGTCATCCCCGACTCGGTGACAGAAATTGGAAATTATGCCTTCGAAGGTTGCACGGGCCTGACGGGCATCGTCATCCCGGATTCGGTGAATAAAATCGGATATACTGCCTTTTCTGGTTGTACGGGCTTGATGAGCATCGTTGTGTCAGAAGGCAACTCGAGATATGACTCCCGCAATAATTGCAATGCCCTCATTGAGACTGAAAGCAACACCTTAATTGCAGGATGCAAGAACACCGTCATTCCCGACTCGGTGACGGAAATCGGAGACTTTGCCTTCTATGGTTGCACGGGCCTGACAAGCATCGTCATTCCCGACTCGGTGACGACAATCAAAAGATTTGCCTTCAGTGGTTGCACTGGCCTGACTAGCATCGTCGTTTCAGAAGGCAACTCGAGATATGACTCCCGCAATAATTGCAATGCCCTCATTGAAACTGAAAGTAACACCTTATTAGTGGGATGCAAGGGTTCTATTATCCCCGACTCGGTGACAGAAATTGGAAATTATGCCTTCGAAGGTTGCACGGGCCTGACGAGCATCACCATCCCCGACTCGGTGACGGAAATCGGAGTGAAGGCTTTCCAAGGATGCACGGGTCTGACGAGCATCGTCATTCCCGACTTGGTGACGGAAATTGGCGAGAGTGCCTTCTTGGCTTGCACTAACCTTAAATCAGCGGCTGTATTGGGACCTGTCAAGTTAATGGACTTGACTTTTGAGAATTGTAAAGCATTGGAGTGTGTTACCTTGGGTGGCGGCATTAAGAAATTAATAAAAAAAGATAAAGGTTCTTGGGGCGTTATAGAACACTTTGCATTCGATGGCTGCACCGCGCTGAAAACCATCAATGTGCCTGCCAAGAAGGCTGATTACTACAAGAAGCACCTGCCCGAAGCCCTGCACAGTCTCGTCATGGAACAGCCGGCGGAAAAGAAAGCCAAGGCGAAGAAGTAGATATTTAAAATAACCTCGCGATGTATAGGCCAATCGCTAATTGTCTATGAATAAGCCAGTAGAGAGGATCTATGATTGGGAAGACATTAGGTCCCAGTTTTGTTTTGTTTTCAAATACCAGAAAAGAGGCCAGGACATGAATGTCCGTGCAGATGTCCTTTCAGAAGCAGAGGATGTCTTCATCGCCATTAGCAACCATCCCATCGAAGAGGAATGTCCTCCCGAGGAATACACACGACTCGATGTTGGACTCACTCCCGAAATGCTTGACGGTTGTAGGGATTGTGATGACATTGGCGTTGCAATAGCAAAGTTGGTTGTCAAGGACAACGACGGAGAGGTTCTCATGTCGGTCTATGACCCTTGGAACGCTTCGCCTTTCAGCCAAGACATAAGGCTTGATGAGCAACTCTGTTTCGTGAAAGACGAGGAGTGCCCTTATACGCTTACGCTCTATGCAAACTGCGGACGCACTCCCGAAGACTTCACCATCTACGAGTTTGAAGATGACGAATTTGCTGACGAGATTAGCGAATACTTCGACGACGAAGATGCCGACGGTCTGAATGAAGTATTGTTCGAAATGGACGACGAAGTCTTTGAGGTGTTCAACCTATGGGGCGATGAGGACGAGGAGAAAGTCAGTTACGAGATTGCCAACGAGGATGGAGACATCGTTGAAGAGGGCGAATTTGAGATTCATGAAAGCAATGTTTTCCCGTTAGGACCAGTCAACAAGCATTTCAACGAAAACCATCATCCCAAATATGTCGTTCTCCATCGTGACAGCATGAAAGACTCATGTGCGGTATTCAAGGTGCCCGTCTCTTTCAAGATGCAGGACTGCCATTTTCCCGACAGCAATTTTTTAGACTATAGAATCTTACCGTGCGACTGGATGGGCGACACCGTGACCAGCCTAACCGGCGTTATCCGCTGTCATGGCATGGAATTCGTAGGCGACGCTGACGATACTGGCAGTTATGGTAGTTCCGACTATATTCTTTATAGATACAACGAAGAGGAAGGTCGATACGAAGAACTTGCATCTATGGAGTGACAGGCTGATTTGAATAAAAACTCCTAACGAGCCACTTGCTACAAGGTCCCGCCGCATGGTGTTTGCACCGTGCGGCGGGATGTTTATGCTTGCAAGGCCTGTCAAATGCCCAGTTCCATTCGTAGTATCCCGATGCACTTGGTGTTGCCGTCGGTGGTGAGGAGGTGCACCACGGGGATGAGGGTCAGGAAGTCGGTGAGGCGGAAGCTGCAGACGAGTTCCGTGGCCCATTCGTCGATGCCGTACACGCGGGTGTAGTCGGTGAACAGGCCGAACTCGGTGCGCGCGAGGTCGCGACCGAAGGCGTGGCCGTAGGCCGCCAGCAGGGTGAGGCGGGGCAGCAAGGCCTGTTCGGCATAGGCCCATACCGTAGGCTGGACACTGGGTCGGGTGTGCACGCTGGCCCCCACGAAATAGTGGCTGCCGCGATAGCGGTATTCCGCCTGCCCCAAGGCAAATATGCCGTCGGTTTTGGGCCGGAAACGGAAGACATTGTCGCTGCCGGTGAAATGGTGGTGCCCCACGCCGTTGTAGAGCGACGCCTGCAGGTGAAGGTCCTCGCGTTCGTAGGCGTAATGGAGGCCCAGGGCGGCATTGGGGAAAACGCCGATGTCGAAGTTGCTGCTGATGGTGGGGAAGATGCCGCACGAGCTGTTGGTGAAAAGCGCAAGCCCGTCGCTGCAGAAGTAGTCCTCGTCGGTGCGGCGTATGCCGGCGAAGACTGAATGCCGTTCGTTCACCTGCCAGGTCAGCCCGGCCACGGAGAGGGCAAAGGGGATGTTTTCGGCATTGATGTTGGAGTAGCTCTGCAGGTCGTTGGCCAAAGTTTCTTCGCGTGAGGCGAAGGTGCTGATGGAAGCCGCCTGAAACGACAGCGTCTTCGAAAGTGGCACGTCGGCATGTAACTGGAGGAGGTTGGCCTGAAGCGCCTGCCTGAAATCCGTCTGCACCTCGCCGGTATAGTCGACCCCGAACAGGGCATGCCGCGAGGTGCTGTCAGCTTCCTGTGCCACCAGGTGAAGGCAGCCCCACAACAGGCCGATCAGTAAGGTAGTCGCTTTTCGCATCCCTTGGTTATTTGACATTGCCGATGTTTTGAAGCTGCAAAAATAGGAACAATTGTTCAAAGAACCATTATTTACTGAAAGTAAGCATGTTCGAAACGATGGTATCTATCAATTTTATTGGCCTGCACCTTTTTTTTGAATTTCCCCGAAAAAGTTTCTATCTTTGACCCGTAAAATGTAGATACGATATTATTCACCATTAAAAACCTAGTTTATTTCAATATATAACCAGTTGATATTCAGTTAAAAACAAAAAAGGACCAACAAGGACCAATTTATATCGGATTTTTTTTATTCTATTTGCAAACGTTCAAACACAGAAATAAATGAGCGTAGGTGAAAACCAAAACAACAAACTGAAAGAAGGCCGTTCGAATATTATCATTTGTTATACCATAAAAACCTCGCGATGTAGAGGGAATCGTATTGACTTATGCAAATAAACAAAGAGAAATTGACTGAACTAAGCAATCAAATCGAAACCTTGCTTGAGGGGCAAGGCAAAGACCGTTTGGTGTTGCGTGTCGCAAATTCTAACGAGGACTTTGACATTGATGAAATCGATGGAGATGTATTGGATGAACTATGTGATGCATATAGTGGCTGGGGCATGGGTTGTGAAACACGATTGGTTTCATACGATTGTGGTGGTTATTCAAGAACGTTACAACTTGATGGTGTTGTTATTGAAGACGACACACTGAAATTCTATCTTTCAGAAGTCGAAATGGGCTACGATGGAGATGATGATGTGGAAACCTGGAAAACGGATCTCGATGGCATGTTGGATGACCGCGCTTGGTGGATGGCGGGTGGAAACTCAGAAGTTGAATTCGACCCAGAGCGAGTGCTGAACTTTTATGTGGATGTCCTTACCAATGAGGATTACAATTCTGTTTTGGCTATTGCTGAGAAAATCTAAGTGTAAACAGTAGCATTCCATTTCAAAGTCTATACCAAACCGGCGCAGGCTTGCGCCAGTTTTTTTGAATTTTCGCCAAAATGTTTCTATATTTGCATCGTCAGAACAGAAACAAATTATCCAAAACAAACAATATGGCAAAAGAACTGCAATTCAAACTGAACGGAAAAGACTTCGCGGCGGCTCCGGTGAAGCTGGAGCGCAAGAAGATCTACGGCTGGACCGACATCGTGGCCACCGACAAGGCGGGCGATGTGTGCGGCTCGGCCTATCTCTCGCCCGACGACGCGCTCATCATCCCCTCGGGCGGACTGAAACAGGGCGTTGTCAACGAAGACGGCCTATGGGTTGACAAGAGCGAGCTGACAGCCTATAATGAGGACGGCATCGAGGTGCTGCCCGTGCTGCCCTCGTCGTTCGACGCACCCATCGCGCTGAAACAGAAAGCCACCATAGAGGAGTTCCTCGACAACGACTGGGAGTCAGTCTATCAGTTGGTCAACCCCGACCTGGCCGCCGCCCTGGGCGACGACATCTACAAGTTCGACTTCAGCTACCGTGGCGGCACCAACCACAACGACGCCTACCTGATGAACACCCCCGGCGGACTGTTCCTCTTCGCCGGCGACAAGCAGGAGTTCCCTCTCGTCTCGTTGGCCGAAGAGACCACCATCGACGACACCGAAGAACCCGTGGAGGAGGAGATCGACGAACTGGACTTCAGTATGTTCTAAACAATTGAAATCATGGCATTTGGTACAACTGCATCCCTAGTAGTAATGCGGAAGGAAGACTTCTCCCGTGTTCTCAACTTCGTCAAACCCGATGAGCATGACGAAGAACCTCGCGAAGATGAAGAATACAAGCAGGTTCTGAATTA
>Ga0247609_10007699_pt1 | contig 10242 bp, 11 predicted proteins | sample 172DNAGHGlowgp2_FD_193487 | JGI IMG/M metagenome (GOLD analysis project Ga0247609, IMG submission 193487) | Sheep rumen microbial communities from Palmerston North, Manawatu-Wanganui, New Zealand - 1728 DNA GHGlow gp2 | ecosystem: Host-associated > Mammals > Digestive system > Stomach > Rumen ...
CTCATTATTTTTTTGGGGATTTTTTGGGGGGTGTGACAATCTTTGCAACAGTCACGGCCAGCCAGGTTCAGGACTCACAATTCAAGACCGAACAGGCTGGCAGCATTGCGGTCGGTAGCGGCACTGACTTCCTCAGGATTCACTCCCAAGGCGTTACCAATGAATGCATTAATGTATGGGATATTAGCGCTCTCGTTGCGTTTGCCTCGATTGGGGACAGGAGCCAGATAGGGGGAATCTGTTTCAAGTAACAAGCGATCCAGACCGATGACGGGCAACAACTGAGGAACAGCGCTTTTTTTAAAAGTGACTATACCATTCACGCCGAAGTAGAAGTCACCACGCTGACGTATGCGCGCCACATCCTCAGGGGTGCCGGTAAAACTATGGAAAACACCACGGGGCACCGGGCAATCCAAGTGGTCGATGACATCAAGGATATCATCCAATCCCTCACGGCAGTGGATAATGAAGGGCAAGTCCAACTCGTGGCACCAGTGTAACTGGATATCTAAAGCATGTTGCTGCTGTATCCTCCAGGTCTTATCCCAGTACAAGTCGATGCCAATCTCGCCGATGGCGACAACCGGATACTGATCGAACATGGGGCGCATCTGCTCCAGCACATCATGATAATCATCGTGCACATCCTCGGGATGCAAACCGAGTGTCATCGAGATATAGCCAGGGTACTGCTCTCGCATGGCCGCCAAACGGGGCACACTCTCGAGATTCTCATTGGGCAGGATGACGTGACGCACACCTGCTTCTCGAGCCCTTGCGACAACCGCCTCACGATCATTATCGAATGCGTCACAATAAATATGACTATGACTGTCCAGCATAGTTGTGTGTTTGAAATCAATAGTTGCGACCTGCGAGTCGGTTGGCAAGTGAGACAAAAGCCTGCTTGGCATCATCAGACATTTTTACCTCATTAAAAGCCGTGATGGCAAGTTTGTTATAGCACGCAATGGCATCCTCGGCAAGCTGACGAACGCCCAAGCGTTCATAGAGACGAGTAACGCCTTTGACCTTGTCATCGCGCGTGGCATACTGATCGTTAAGCCAGTGGCGCAGTTCGTCGGCATCGTCGCCCTGGGCTAGCTGCAAGGCATTGATGAGCAAGAATGTCTTCTTGTTGTTCATGATGTCGCCTCCAATCTCCTTGCCAAAGGTCTTGGGATCACCCCACACGTCGAGCATGTCGTCCATCAGTTGGAAAGCCAACCCCATATTCACTCCTGCCGCATAGAGCGTGTCGGCATCCTTCGCATCAGCTTCGGCAATGAGGGCACCCATCTTGAGGGCACAACCCAGCAGAACCGAAGTTTTCAATCGGATCATGTTGATGTATTCCTCGACAGTCACGTCGTTGCGGTACTCATAATCCATATCCCACTGCTGGCCTTCATAAATCTCGATAGCCGTTTTGTTAAACAATTCCATCACAGGCCAGCTGGCCGTGTGCGAGATATACTGGGTGGCGATCGTGAGCATTGTGTCGCCACTCAGGATGGCCGTATTGTCATTCCATCGGCGATGTACTGTGGGCTTGCCACGTCTCACGTCGGCATTGTCCATCACATCATCGTGTAACAGTGTAAAATTGTGGAACATCTCCAAACCGACGGCAGCATCCAATGCTTTGGACAAGTCACCGCCCATGGCATCACAAGCCATCATCACAAGCACGGGACGGATGCGCTTGCCGCCCAGCGCCATGTGATATGCAATAGGTTCGTACAGCTGGCTGGGAGCCTCAGGATAAGGAATCGCGCCAATCGCCTGATTGACTGTGTCAAGATAATCTTGGAATGGTTTCATATCTAGTTCTATGTTTTAAGTCTGATTTCTATTGTCGTCAGCAATGGTTCACTCATTTTTAATGGCAGCCTGATAGGCTGCCTTAAAGGTTGCGAATTCCTGAGGCGTGTAAATTTTCTCACGCAACTCGACGATTCGCGAGTTGATTTCGTCCATATCGGCTCCAGGCTGATTAGCATCTTGAGCCAAAGCAGCCCCGAGGACTTCGGGTCGTGATGCCTGGGCATAGACACACATCTGTTCGTAGATCGAATAAGTGTCCACAATGGCCTGCATCGTGCTGTCAAAGACCTCGACATGTCGGTCATAACCCACGGCATAGCATAACCAGTGTATCAATTCCAGATAATCGCCCATCTCGGTACCATATTCCCGTTTCATGAGCTGATCAATCATCACCGGGCACTTGAGCTGGGCCAATTCCCGCGGAGAGAGCACAATGACATAGGCAGCCTGCGCCAACGAGTCGCGTCCATCAGCCAGCAAAACCGACGAGAAAGCCCTATTGGCAGCCTTGATCTCCCATGGCCAGCGCAAACTATCGTTTCTCAAGGCGTTAAAGCGTTGCACCGTCTGTCGCATGGCGGCCGTGTCGCCCCATGCCGACATGAATTCACGTCCAGCTGCCGCACCGCGCTTGCTGGCTCCGCCACATGCAGTGAGCAGCAACATCAAGACCATCAGAATGAATATTGTCTGCCGTTTCATTTTTTGCTTTCTGGGAAAATCGAGTGATACAATTGGCTATCTTTCTCTTTCAAGTAGGAACGGAAGGCCTCGTCAAATGCACGCACAGCAGCCGAGTCACGCTTCAGGGCAAACGTGCTTTGCCTGGCCTTGGCATCCATCACAGCACGCTCCATCGCCATCGTGTCGGTGTGATCCACTGCCACAAGAGCGGCAGCGGCCCTCATGCCGCTGTCACGCGCATCGGCATCCAGGGGCGACTTTTTCTCGGAGCACCCAGCCAGCAATGCCAGCACCGCCAGAATATGCACAAGATATTTCATATCAAACACTAATTTGCTGCAAACTTACTAAAAAACTGCCTCATCATCACAACAATCTGTGAGAAAAATGCTCCATGCCACTCAAATGCCACTTTTGTTGAATCAAAAGCCGATATGGTTCAAAATAATGTTATATATTTGCCGTGGATTTGGACTTTTATCATCCTGATCATTTTACCGCATTTTATTTCGAGACATGGAACAGCAAGCAATTGAACTGGCACAGCAATCAGCGACAACTACTACTGGCGGCCAAGTGACCGTAGTCATCGTGGAGAACAGAATACGCAATCACGAGACCGGCATCAGGAATCTGGCCAAAGACTTGTCGCAAAACAACATAGGTGTCACATTGACCATAGTGGGCAATGTGACTGATGACACGCTCATGCAACTGCAAGAGATAGAGAGGCTGCACATCGACCGAGCAGTCTCCATCAGCCAGGCTATTGACCAATGCAAGAGTCAGTGGATCATGTTCTGCGACAGTTCAACACGATTAGCGGGCAACGCGCTGCAACGTCTCATCGACAAGGCCAAAGCCGTCGATGGTGCCGCTGCAGTCATCTCTGGTCTTGACCACCCCGATGAAGGGATTTTCACTTTGCAAGGCAAATTGTTTGCCACGGGTGCCGTGAGAGGTACCGAGATAACCGAGGATGACGTGTGCGGCGACGGCTACACCGTGCTGCAACGCATCATGCAACAAGCCCGCCAGGTCACCGGACTGGGTGAGAGTGTCTTGGCCAACATTGACTTGAGCAAGATGAGGGGACTACTGACACCAGCCCACCGCGAACTGCTATACCGCATGACCACCATCTATGTCGAGATACAGCTGTGTGACCGCTGCAACCTCGATTGCGCCTACTGCTCACACTTGTCACCCATTTCCAAGCCCGTGAAGATTTCGCTCGAGACCCTTGAGGCCGAGTGCCATCGACTGGCACGTGTAGGTGTTGACGAGGTCAACCTTATGGGCGGTGAGCCCCTGCTGCACCCCCAGGTCATCGATGCCATCAAGCTCACACGCAGCATCCTGCCCAACATCAAGCTCATCGTCTCGACCAACGGCTTGTTGCTGCCCAAGATGGGCAAGGACTTCTGGCAAGCATGTCGCGACAACAACGTGGTGCTACGCATCACGCCCTATCCCAAATCCCAAAACGGCACTTGGAATTTCTTCAAGTATGTTTTCCTTATCAAGAAGAACCGCGTCAGGATGGAGTCCACAGGTTGGCGCTTCGGCTTCCGCCATCAGTTGCTGAGCGAGAAGGCAGAGTACGACGCCACAAGCAACTACCTGCGCTGCCAGCTGCATTGTACCCAGGTGCGCGATGCCACATTGTGGCCCTGCGCCTATGTTGCCTACGCCTTCAACCTCAACAACAAGTTCGGGACCAACTTCAAGACCGCGATTGGTGACAGTCTGTCGCTCACCGATGCCACTACCGCTACCGACGTTCGACTGTGGTTGCTGCGCACCAAGCCCTTCTGCAGTCACTGCGGCATCAAAGATGCCAAGCACATCACCTGGAAGCGCAGCGAATACACCCGCTCCGAGTGGCTCAAGGAGTGACAACCTATTGGCGAACCAGTCTAATCTGTATTCTGTTACATGGTTAGGTAATTTCATGATACATACGGGAGAGGATTTTCCCGTATGTCATTTTTTTTATATATCTTTGTCCCCAAATAATCAACATTAATCGGGAACTATGACACTCAAGAAAATCACAATTGCCATCGACGGACATTCATCGACAGGCAAGAGCACGATGGCCAAGGCGCTTGCAAGGCGCATCGGCTATGCCTATGTTGACACGGGCGCGATGTACCGTGCAGTAACACTGTTTGCCCTGCGCAACAAGCTCATCAAGCGCGGCAAGGTTGATGAGGCAACGCTCAAGGAGCACCTTAAACGCGGCGACATCGCCATTACCTTCCGCCCGACAAAGGAGGGCAAGAGCGTGACAGTGCTCAATGGCAAGAATGTGGAGCGCTACATCCGCTCAATGCGCGTGAGCAACGTGGTGAGCATTATCGCCGCCATCGGCTTTGTGCGCAAAGCCATGGTTAAGCAACAGCAGGCTATGGGCAAGGACAAAGGACTGGTGATGGACGGCCGCGACATCGGCACGGTAGTTTTCCCCGATGCCGAGATGAAGGTGTTTGCCACTGCTAGCGCCCAGGTACGCGCCCAACGCCGTTTTGACGAGTTGCGTGCCAAGGGCGACACCACTACCACTCTGGAAGAGGTACTGGCCAACGTTACCGAGAGAGACCGCATCGACAGCACCCGCAAGGAGAGTCCGCTGCGCCAAGCCGACGATGCCGTTGTGCTCGACAACTCGCACATGACGCTTAAGGAGCAGGACGAATGGCTTTACCAACTGTACCTGTCAAGAGCCAAGTGTTAATTGTCACAAGCACTAATAACCATACTTATCAACAAACGACTTAAAACGTGGCGATCATCGAGATTGACAACGGGTCGGGATTCTGCTTCGGAGTGACAACAGCCATCCGCAAGGCCGAGGAGGAACTTAACAAGAGTGGGCACCTGTATTGCCTGGGCGACATCGTGCACAACACTGCCGAGGTAGATCGTCTGGCAAGCCGCGGCCTTGAGACTATCACCCACGAGCAACTGGAACGCCTGCATGACGTGAAGGTGCTGCTGCGCGCCCATGGCGAACCGCCCGAGACCTATGAGACCGCCCGACGCAACCATATCGAGATTATCGATGCCACCTGCCCTGTTGTGCTGAAACTGCAACAGCGCATCCATGCCACCTACCACAGCGTTGATAACGACCAGCCAACCCCGCAAATCGTCATCTACGGTAAGCGTGGTCATGCCGAGGTGCTGGGCCTCGTAGGCCAAACCCAAGGTCATGCCACCGTCATCGAAAATATCGACGAGATTGACAATATTGACTATTCCCGCGACATCTACCTGTACTCCCAAACGACCAAGAGTGTGCAGGAATTCCAGCACATAGTTGAGGAAATCAAACACCGCGTGAAACCAGGAGTGACCTTTCGCAGTTTTGATACCATCTGCCGCTCGGTGGCCAACCGCATTCCGCAGATACGCGATTTCGCCGCCCGACACGAGCTCATCCTCTTTGTTAGCGGAGCCAAGAGCAGCAACGGACGCATTCTGTTTGCCGAGTGTCTGGATGCTAACCCCGACTCCCATCTCATCAGCAGCGAGAATGACATCGACCCGGCATGGCTCCAGGGGAAAGAACGCATCGGCATCTGTGGGGCAACTTCCACTCCCCGATGGCTCATGCAACGCGTGAGCGACATAGTTCAACACCTTACCGATCAAAACGACGAACCCTAAAAACCATCGCAATACGCCAAAACAGATATGACCAAAAAGAACCTCATCATCGTAATCATACTGCTGACGATCATCGACCTGTTAGCAGCAGGATGGTATGTGTCACGCCGCATCGAGGCCAGCGGCAAGAGCCAAGACCTGTTCAACCAGCGTGACTCCACCCAGGTCATTGCCATGGCCGACACCATCATCACCACTTCACAGGCCGACCTGTTTGACAAAATGCAGTTCAATACCTATTACTACATCTCGAACAGCCCATCGGTAAAGGGAGATCCCACGTCATATTACACAAGCATCAAACATGTGAAGGTAAAATGGCCGCTCAAGGTGAACGGGGAATCGCAGTTAACCGAACTCAACAAGGAACTGATCAAAAAGGCGTTTGACAACGCACAGACTCAAATGAAGGACGCCCGCTACGTTTATCTGAAAACGCCATCTTTCAACAAGCCCATTGGCGACGACTATCGCACGCTGGTCAAGGCTCCTGCCACCTATCCTGTTTACGGTAACGTGAGCCAGGTGCTGGTTTATCCTTATATGACCTCGCAGCGCCTGCTGGTCATGGAAATCGACAAGACAGAGTATAATGGCAGCACCAATATCGAGAACAACTCCTATATCCACTATGACCGCATGCAGCAACGGGTTTTGTCCAGGCTGGACATCCTTGTAGCCGACGTGAGCAAAGAGAACAAACTGCTCAAACTCATCAATAATAAAATTGATGATTTGAATAAGGGACGCGGCAACGAGACGCAACTGCAACATGCCCTGAATGTCCCTGCCGAAATTCGTTGCGGCAAGAAAGGGGTTGTCTTCCAGTACAAGCACGGCACCATTGCCAGCTCACCCGTCGAAATCTTGATTGACTATGATAAACTGGAGCCCTTCTTTACCAATGAGTTCAAGCAACTGGTCAAGGAGAACGGCAAATACAAGGTTTTCAACGACGACATCAAGCCCGAGCCCATCCACTCGGCGGTAGCCAAGCCCAAGACTATTTCACCCGAGATCAGCAAACAAGACAAAAAAAGCTATCAGCCCAAGAAAGTTAAGCCAAGACATAAAAGCCGGAAGAGGTATAGCGGGGCAAGACACAAATCTGGATATCACGGCTATTCTGGGAAGCGGCGTTGGAACCGTTACCGACACTAAGACCCTTTGCCTCGAGGGCACTCGTCATCGCCGCGGTGGCAATCTCCTCGGTGTTATTGTCCTTGCTCAAGTGACACATGAACACATAGTGCAGGCCCTCATGATAATTGTCGGCGACAAACTGTGCCGCCACGACATTGTCAAGATGTCCTTTCTCGCCTTTAACACGATCCTTGAGCATCTGTGGATAGTGTCCCCCTTCGAGCATCTTCAAGTCATAATTGCACTCAATCATCAAGTGGTTGGCACGGCTCATGTAATAGGCCGCACGCTCGGTGATTGTGCCCATGTCGGTTGCAACCACAAAACGCTCACCCTCGTACTCGATGCTGAAACCCACACTTTTCACGTCGTGCATCGTCTCAAAGGCGGTGATCTCCATGTCCAGGATACGGAAAGGAATCTCCTTGAATATTGGAACGTGATGGTCACGAATGCGGCTCGAAATGCGACATCGCTGCAACATCTGAGCCATCACGCCCATTGTGCAATAAACGCTGCAATGACAACGGCTCACAGCTGCATACAAGCACCGCATGTGGTCTTGATGGGCATGAGTTAGCAAGACACCCTTCACCATATCGGAGCTGATGCCATTGCGCTCCAGCATGGCAAAAGCCTCGTCGAGCGTTGGGACATCCTGCCGCTCGGGATTCTTTTTCTTACGGTGATACTTGACGGGTTCTCTGATGCCGGCATCGATAAGAATACCGCCACGGGGTGTACCCAGATAGGCGCAATTACCACTACTACCACTGCCAAAGCTCATGAAACACAATCCCTTGCCAACACCCGTATAATGAGGCGCTGACTGCGTAGGCTCGACCGTGCCGGTATTCACTGGTGTATCATTTCCGTCCACGTCAAATGAGATTTTGAGCGGCCGGCCGTCGTTGGTAAATCCTTTGTATTTATGTCCTGGCATAACAGTGTGTGGTTTATTGATACAACAAGAAGATAGTAGGAACCTTGTGGTAATTATAATTTGCCTGCTTCCATGCTCCCAGCGTGCGCGTGATAATGCTCTGATGCTCACCAGTAATGTCGCTGGCCACACACAGCCGCAAACGTGAAGGCAAGTGACAGGCAAGGTCGGCTATCAGTTGATTGTTACGGTAGGGAGCCTCAATAAAGATCTGGGTCTGACGCTCTCTCTCGATGCGCCGCACCATTTCCTTGAGACGGGCCTGGCGTGCCTGGCCATCTACTGGCAGATAGCCCTCAAAGGCAAAGCGCTGGCCATTAAAACCCGATGCCATCAAACTCATAAGGATGCTCGAGGGTCCCACCAGTGGCACCACTTTGTATCCACGACGCTGCGCGATAGCCACCAGGTCGGCTCCAGGGTCGGCCACAGCAGGGCAGCCGGCATCGCTGATAACACCCACGGCCTCGCCCTGTTCAATCGGATCCAGCAATGCCTCGATGGCTGCCGTGTCTTTGAGGTCGGTGTGTTCGTTAAGTTCATGGAACGTGAGAGCGTCGATATCGATGCTGCGGTCACATTTTTTGATAAAACGTCTTGCCGAGCGCAGGCTCTCCACGACAAAATGCCGTATTCCGCGCACAACCTCGGTGTTGTGTGCGGGCAAATCCCACTCCAGCGGGCCATCGCTCAACTGGCACGGAATCAGATACAAACCGGCTTCGACTAGCATTTTGTTAGAACTACAGTTCAAATTAAATGCAAAGTTAATTAAAATTTCGCACATGTATTAATTCTTTATTACTTATTATTGCCAAAAATAATAACACAAAACTCAAAATCGTCTATCAAACATACTATCGCCAAAAATATATTTTCGGCTTTTGTGTTCCACTTGCACTATTTTATGTAATTTTGTGGGTAGAATACATTAACAGAATTGAATGATTGAACGGCACATTATCATTGACAATGTAGATCCCGTGACCTTCTACGGGGTAAACAATAGTAATATACAACTTATCCGCAACCTGTTCCCGAAACTGCGCATGGCAGCACGCGGCAGTGTCATCACCGTCATTGGTGACGATAACGAGACGGCCGATTTTGAGCAAAAAGTGCATGCACTGGCCGATTACTGTGCTACCTACAACTCCCTGCCCGAGGATGTTATCATCGACACCATCAAGGGCATGCCACCCAAGCAGTTAAAGATGGACGACGTCATCGTTTATGGCGTGAATGGCAAGCCCATCAGCGGCCGCACCCCAAACCAGCAGCTGCTGGTCAAAACATTCATGCACAACGACTTGACATTTGCCCTTGGCCCTGCGGGCACAGGTAAAACCTACCTGGCTGTAGCCTTGGCTGTCAGGGCATTGAAGAACCGCGAGATACGCAAAATCATCCTCTCGCGTCCTGCTGTCGAGGCTGGTGAGAAACTGGGTTTCCTGCCAGGCGACATGAAGGATAAAATCGACCCCTATCTGCAACCACTCTATGACGCGCTCGAGGACATGATACCTCAAGCCAAGCTCAAAGAATACATGGAGAACAACGTCATCCAAATCGCGCCACTGGCCTTTATGCGTGGCCGCACGTTGAATGACGCCATCATCGTCCTCGACGAGGCCCAAAACACTACCACCCACCAGATCAAGATGTTCCTTACCCGTCTGGGCATGGGTTCTAAAATGATTGTCACGGGCGACACCACCCAGATTGACCTGCCACGCAGCGTGACAAGCGGACTCATTCACGCGTTGCGCGTGCTCGATGGCGTGAAAGGCATCGGCAAGGTGGAGTTTGAGAAGAAAGACATCGTGCGCCACCAGCTTGTACAACGCATTGTCGAGGCCTATGAACGCTTCCAGGAAGAGAACAAGCTCTACAATGCCGAGCGCCGTGAAGGCCGCGATGACCATAAACAACTTGACGAACAGACACAGACTGGTCAGGGATGA
>Ga0247609_10007702_pt1 | contig 10241 bp, 17 predicted proteins | sample 172DNAGHGlowgp2_FD_193487 | JGI IMG/M metagenome (GOLD analysis project Ga0247609, IMG submission 193487) | Sheep rumen microbial communities from Palmerston North, Manawatu-Wanganui, New Zealand - 1728 DNA GHGlow gp2 | ecosystem: Host-associated > Mammals > Digestive system > Stomach > Rumen ...
TCAAAGAACTGGGTTATGAAATTGAATTACATCGTGAAATTGACAGTTACACCCGTAATCTTGTTCCTGTAACGATGGTTGTAAAATTTCCTGAACAGAAGGAGGCTAACTAATGAAAATTCAAGCAAAATTTTATAATGGTAACACATTTACATCCACAATCACAGGAATTGAAACTGGCAAGGAAAATGATAAGGAATTTATCAAGATTTACACGCCAGACAAGATTTTGGAATTGAATGATTGTCAGACTACATTTAAAAATTTGATTATCAAGACCACAAACCACACATTCAAGTTCAATATGGATTGTGAAATTATCCAGGGACCAGATTTGAATTGTAAAACATTTGCGTTGAAAGAAATGAATTTCAAAATGTTATCAGACACACTAACCACAATTTACTGGGAAATGGAGGATTAAAAATGGAACAGTACATTCTTGACATCGCATTTGTTATTACAGGTTTCGTTATTGGTTATATCGTGAGAGGTATGAAGAATGGCTAAATTGAAGCAAATTTCTGTTGAGTATTTTTTCGCAGATTCCATCAATGATTATTTGCGAAACCATTTTGCAGAATTTAAGAAGAACCATTTAATTTATCCTACTGATGGAAAGATTACCATTATGGATATTAACACGAAACAAACTAAAGAAATTACTCCTGACACTGTTATGAGTTTTCTTGAAAATCTGAGGAGGATTTATGGCTAAAAGACATCGCAGAACCAAAGCAGAAATGATTGCTTACAGGGCACAAAAGGCGGAAAAGAAGGCCCAAAAGTATCTTAACAAGATTAACAAGAAGAAAGAAGAAAATCCGCAGGTTATCGGTATGCGACCAGTGAACTATCAGGTCTCAGATCCCAATGACCCAAACACATACGATTTTTGTGATTTCGTTGGAACAGAAGAAGATTGTAATTCATTTATGAAGAAGCACCCTGAGTATGATTTTATTGGTAATGCTCCATATTTGTACGAAGGTGATAAGTTCCGAATCACTTACTGGAAGAAAAAGTAATATGTTATCATTAACACACCCAATTAAAAGTATTAAAAGGAGTACGAATATGGGTCTGTATAACAAACTCTCAAAGATTGAAGAACTGATTGAAGCGAACACAAAGATTTCTTATTGGGCCTGGACAGAAGGTTGGATTTCTGTTGAACAGCTCCCGGACAAGATGCGTGATTGTATGATTCAGTTTGGTTATAAGAAAGACGCACCACTTTTCGGTGTTCATGTTCGCTCTCCAGGAAAAAATAATGGTGGTGATACAACTGTTTACGATTTGATTTACATTTCTCCGGGTAAAGATGATAATGCTAAGTGGACTGATTTGCTCTATAAAGATGTGGATAGGGACTGGCGTTATACTGTTATGTTCAACCACGGTGGTGCTTTGACTGAAGAATTGAAAAAAGAAAATGACAATAAACTAGAAAAATGTTATAATACATTGAGCAAACTGTTTGCTTTCCTTAACATTTATATTCGCCATCGTGAAGAACTTGTTCAGTTGGTAAACATTGAATACGATCAGTTGGAAGATTTAAAATGAAACCTTGGAACAGCGCTTACAGAACAAATGTGAAAGAAATTTTAAATTGGATAAAGAACAAACAATTATTTCCAAATGTTTATCTTGATGGATATTCAAATGAATGGATTGGATGTGACATTATCTGTAATATAGGTTTTAGTCATCAAATTGTGATCTGGTGTTGTACTGGTGAATATACACAGGACCGAAGGTCAAGACCATTTTATGTTATTCGTTATTTTCATAACAATGAATGTAACAGATATGAAGTATTTAATTTAAAACAGATTTACAAATTCTTTGAACTATCCAAAGATATTGGTTATAAGAATGCTGGGGAATATATTGACAAACAAACTAAATTAATAAATGAACAATTAAAAATTTCAAAGGATTTTGAATGAAACCTTCAGTCAGTGCTATAAAAGAGAACATAAAATTTGTTCGTGATTTTATGGATAAAGAAAATATCAAATATGATATTACATTCCAAAATCCCACCAGTTTTATGTGTGATGTGCGAGGATATTCAGTTACTTTTTGTGTACACATTGAATTAGAGAAGTATTTTGAAATTCGTAATTCAAAAATAAAATACAGAATTGGAAGGTGGAACGGGTGTCCAGGACCATTTTTTGAGTTCACCACAAACAGAAGATGGGAAAGCATCTATTTTTTACAAACCATAAAACATCTCGGCATAGAAGAAGGAGTTAAGTTTTTTGAGAAATTATCTAAACGAAAAGAGATGATTTCAGCAGTAAAAGAGGATTTTGAATAATGTTAGAAACAATTAAGAGGGCATTTAATATGGGAATTTATGGAAAAATTCAAAAGATAACAGACTGGTTAGACCAAAAATATAACATTACTAACTGTTGGGTAAATTTTTCCTACACAGTTAAGAATTTTCCAAAAGACTTTAGGGAGACGTGTTATTATATTGGACTAAAAGATGCGGACACCATTTTTGCCATTAATTACAAATTCACAAATGGAAAACAGTATACATTGGTCGCATTATCCCCACCAATGGATGAAAAATGTAAGACTGACGATTATAGTGTAATTTTCAAGCGAAACTATTGGCAGTACCAAAGTAGATGGTTTGAAACATTTGATGAAAATCTTTATATAAAAGAAAAGAATCCCCATAAGAAGGTGGAAGAACAGATTGAAAATATCTTTATTCATTTACAGAATTTTTGCCAAACCATAGAATTACTGACAAAACAGCTCAAAGCCATGCCAACATTACAGAAAATTGAAACAGATTTCACGAAAACAACAGAAGAAGTGTAAATTTTTGTAAACATTGGTGTTTGTAAACTTCTTTTTACACAAAAATGTAAGAAAATGGTTGACGAACTGCGTAGAATAAACTATATTTACTATGTAAACGAAATTGAGCCATTAACAACAACAAGAGAGGTAAACTATGGCAAAGAACAACAACAACACCAAGATTTCCACCATCAACGCTGAAACTCGCACTCACTACGAACCGCTCCCCATCACCGACGAGGAACACGCAGATATCCAGGCTCGTCTGATGAAGCATGGTCTTTGTATCAAGCAGGGTAAGAAGCATGCCCGTGTGTATCGTTTCAAGGGTTGGAAGAATAAGAAGATGGTCACTAGCCCGGACTTCGTCTATGTTATCCAGGCGGATGACTACCGTGCTAACCCGGATGGTGTGATTGCCGAATGTGTTGCGAAGTCCGAACAGGTCTTTACGAAGAAGACCAAGAAGGTCAAGAATGCGGAATATGAACGCAACATGTTCAAGGTAGAAGAAAAGCTGCTCATGGAACACGGCATCAAGATGCAGTGGAAGGTTTCAAAGCATGCGATTTTCAAGCAGGTGGCTCACATTTGTACAGACCGAAAGGTTCTTGAGGTTCTTGACGAATACGCAAAGAATAACGGTCCATTTGTAACGAACCATCTCCGTGCCACGAAGGACGGAAAGCACCTGGAAATTTTCCGCAAGTTGGTCCGTATCTTTGAAGAATTTGAAAAGGATGTTCCTGATTACGATTGGCACTCCTTCCGCTATATCACCAAGAATGGCAAGGTAGTGTGTGCCTACTCTACTGTGGACATGACAAAGATTAAGAATGTGGCATTTGCCCGTGGTATCAATGACAAGTTTGATTTCAACCTGAACATCAACAACTATGTGAACGACGTTCTCGGAATCACGAAGTAAATCCTGCATGCCGGGTTTGGGCGAACTAACTCGCCCATTCCCATTTTTTATTTTCAACTCAAGGAAATAAGTAATGAAGAAGATTTACAAATCAAAAGTGTGTTTATGTGGAGGATTAAATGGCACAGCGTGATGTTGAACGATTGGATCCGCTCTATGAATATCTAAAGCAAGTTCATAAGCAGAATTTTCCTGATTGGCGATTTATGCAGTTCATGAAGAATTTTATGGATTGGTATGGTGCAGATCCGTTTTATATGGAAGATGACAAGGTCTATGACCGAGTGGAAAAATTTCTTCAGCATTTGAAAGTACAAAATAATTTTGTAAAGAAAATTTAATTTGACAAACCATAAAGAAAAAACTATATTAACATAAAACATTTTAACTAATGAGGTAAAAAATATGATTTACGAAAAAGGTCAGGAACCAACAAACATTATTGAAAATTTTGAAGATTGGACTCTTGATGACCCAAATCCAGGCCGTCAGGAATTCTTTGCCGAAGTCATGTCGGCTCTTGAAAACAACGAATCCGGTTACGCATCATTCTCAGTTGGTGTTCCAATGGACCGTGGTGTTGGTGGCTATTTCACTAACACTCTGGCACTAGACCAGATCAATTTGCCCCGTATTGCTACTGCGGATTTTGCCACACAAACTATCAAATTCCACGATGAAGAAGTGGATGAAGAATTTATGAAGGAAAATCCTGATTACGAACCAATTACTGCGGACAAAGCATTTGCGATTTTCGTACACGAAGCATGCCACTTTCTCCATTTCTCCCGTGATGGTGGCGAATTTACTAGCCCATTGATGAAGGGCAAGGTTTACACTATGAATGAACTAATTCATAGTCCAAAAGTCAGACGAGAAGCAGAATTTGAAGCTGGCTATCGTTCTGTAAAGTATAATGCTATGCTCCGTCTTTACCCAGAGGGTGACCGCACTATTCTTGAAACTAATCTCCACAATATGATGAATTACGATAAACCAAATCAGTCCCGTGAATGGTTTGACAAATATCGTAAGATTGTAGAACCCTGGCTCAAGGACGCCAAGGACGAAAATGGTGATTACATCATTGACGATAAGGGCGAAATCGTTAAGTCAGGCGAAATTGCTGAAGAACATAAGAAAGATTACGAAAATTTCTTTGATAGTTTGTTCGCAAAGGTAGAAAAGTTTACTGAATGGGCTGATCCAAAACACGAAATCAAGGGTGTTATGGATTACGAACTTCCCGAAGTAGTCAAGCCTGACCAGGATGTGGAAAAAGAAAAGGCCATTAAGTTGCTCCGTTCTATGGGCTACAATGTTTCTCTTCCAGGTGAAGATACAGTTGATACCATTGGTGGAACGATTGGCAAGGCCATTGGTGGTATTAAGAATCTTATTACTGGAGGCAAGCAGTAATGGTATTGACCTTCCAAATTATTCTTTTGCTAATTCAGTTAACTGAATTTCTTATTCCTAGATTTATTCCAAAGAAGTTTTTAATTCCAAATTTCAAAGCACAGATTATTCTATCTTTAGTTTGTTCTGTTGGATTTGGATTTGAACATTCAGTATTTGGATGTATCGTTTATTTTATGGTGTTTGGAATCGTCAGTTATCGTTTGAACAAGGAAATGAAAGAAACCAAGGAGATTGTAGAAAATGAAAATCATTAAGGCAGACCCAACAGTTGAACCAGCTATCCAGCTCGCAAGTAATCTAAACAATTCTATCTTTCTTTCGGGTCCATGTCCACGAAAAGATTACTCAAATGATTGGCGAAACAAAGCATTTGAAATTCTTGAAAAGCTGGGATTTGATGGAAATGTGATTACCCCAACGAATGACCGCTTTCCTGAACTGCGTGAAAAGTTTGGCAAGGAAGCACTGCGTATTCAAACAGAATGGGAAACGATTGCGATGAAGAAGGCATCAGCGATTGTGTTCTGGGTTGATAGGCACATTGAAGCAGGTTTCCCAGCATTCACTACCAACATTGAATTTGGTGATTGGTATAATAAGCCAGGTGTATATTGTGGTTTTCCTGACGATGCGGAAAAGAACGATTATCTTAAACTTCGTTTGGAACAAGAAAAGATTGAGTACTGGACTGATCTTGAACAAATGCTTACTGCCGTTGTAAACAAACTCAATGGTAAGTCAAATACTTGGTTCACATCTGATACTCATTTCTCCCAGCAGAGAACATTGGAACTTTCTCGCAGACCATTCATTGATGTAAATCAGATGGACCTGGCGATAATTTCTAATTGGAATAAGAAAGTTACAATGAATGATATTGTGTTCCACGCAGGTGATTTCGGTGATATTTCTACAATGAAGGATATTCTTTCTTGTTTGAATTTCAAGACTCTTTATTTTGTGTTGGGCAATTATGACCGAAAGATTAAGGACGAAGTAGAAAAGGTTGTTAGTGAATTGCCAGATCGTGAAATAATCATTTCCGCAAAGGCAGAATTTGATTACAACGATAAACATTATTATGTTGTTCACGAACCAGACGAAGGAACTGAAACTCCTGAATATCCAAAGAACATTGTTTTGTTTGGGCATATTCACGGTCGCAGTTTCGCAAAACAGAATGGTTTTGATTTGGCAACAGATTACCACAACTACACCCCTATTTCTATGGAACAGGTTGCGTGGTTTGCTAATGCCATTCAGTATTGGGATAACAATGTTTTCTGTACCAAGGCTAGTGTGTAAATAAAGTTTTACAATTATTTTTCAATTACCCATTGACAAATACAGTATATAATTCTATATTATACACACAAACAGAAAACAACAACAATCCACAAAGGAGTTAAACTATGATTACTATGCTTCACGATGATTTCATTGACAAGGCCCGCCACTATATTCAGGACATTACTGCGCTCCGTAATAGCGGTAAGGCAGTGGAAGCAGCCAAGAAGAATCTTGAATTTGCCCAGTTCAAGGTTGGGTATTATGAACAGTTCGTTGACGAAAATGCTCCGGTTTCAAACTATGCCAAGATTTACGATGACGAATATAGCAAGGCACTTCGTGGATTGGCAGTAGCCCGAGACGAATGTATGGATTTGGGCATTTACGAAAAGTAAATTGCTAGACTAATACGTCTCCTGGGCGACCTTGGCACATGCTGGGGTCGCCTTAGTTGTTTTATGGGCAAATGGTATAACCACACCACTAAATCTAACTGGGGCTTGTACGTCAAATGCTGGGCATCCTTATGTAAACATTATTTTACAATAATTTTAATCTTTTTTATTGACAACTGAGTTAAATAATGCTATATTATTAGTGTTAAAAAAAGAGGTAATGAATATGTTTACAAAAGCAAATGAAATCGCATCTCTCACCAAGAAGTTCAACGAAATCAATAAGCAGCAGAAGGGCTCTCGTTCCTATTGCCAAATCGTAGGATTTGAAGAATTTGATAAGAAGGAGAATGGTGCGACCTGTGCTATTCATTTCCACGAATCCATTCACGGTATGGAACGTAATAGCAAATTTGAATTTCTTGATGAAAATCATATTGTTCAGTATCTCAAGGCTCACACCTAATTAACAAAGGAGTAATAACTATGATATTTGAATTAGCAGCTCGTTTTGATGCAAGAAAGTCTTTCTATGGAAAGGCCCAAGTTGAAGATACACCAGACGGAGTTTTTCTGTATTCCTATAATCGTAATGTAGCAAAGATTATCGGTGGTCAGCTTATTCTTTGTCCTGATTGGAATTACTCACAAACTACTCGCAGACATGTAAAAGAATTTTGTAAGCAGTATGATGTGGAAAACCAGTTCAACGAATTAAAGAGAGGTTAATATGTTTGTAGAAATTAAGCAGCACGAAAAGCCATTAGTTTTGAACATTGACAAGATTGAAGCCATTGTTCCCATTACTGATGATTTGTTCAGGGTTCAATGTGAACGCGGTTCATACGAAGTAAACAAGGTGGCAGCGAAGATTTTGAAGCAGAAGATGGGATTGATTGGAACACAACAGAATACCCAGATTGAACAATATAACCAGTTGGTTGCTTCATTGGGAACTAAGGGACCTCGTATTCAAAAGGCATAATTTATGGATAAATTTGAACGCAATTTTTGTTATTTCTTCGGCACACTCGCTTTTGTAATTTGGTGTGTTATGTGGATTATTTTTGCTGCAAACAACATAATCCATTCTAACCCGGCATATCCTTGGCACAGCACTACATTGCTGATACATGGTGGTGGATTGTGTTTTTGGGCATTGATGTTAATTGCCGGATTGATTTGGGTTGGTCATTCATACTTCAAGAAGAATGACAAAAACAAAGGAGTTTAACTATGGGATTTTGGAACCGAGATAAAGATTACAAACCTTGGGATTGGGACCCGAATAGGGATGACCCTGACAAGAACGGTCGCAACGATGAATTTCGTGAATCCGAAGAAGATAAACTTTTCCACCAGGAAAAGAGTGAATTTGAATGGAACGAAATTGAAAATCGTATTGGTCCTGATATAATTAAGAATGGCCTGAAAGACAACAAAGAAATACAGGCAGAATATCAACGCCAGACATCTGGTATGGCAACTAATCTAATGATGCTCCAGCTCACTCATTGGAAGTTTGCTCACAACAACGAAGCCGCCAAGCGAATGATTGATGTAGCAAGGAAATTAGACCCAGATGGACATACATTTGATAAAATGATGAACAATTCCAAAGTTATGGAAATTCTACGTTCTAACAGGCGTGATGATGATTCTGTTAATATGAGTGCTATGGTTGCTTTTGGTGTGGCTCTCACTGATCACTGCGTGAACAAAGATATTCAGCAGACTATTCTGCGTGAATATGAATCACAAAAGAAGTTCTTCAGGGAAAAGGGTGAACTGGAATACACAGCATTCTTAATGGGTGTTGAAACACAAAAGTATTTCGTAGAAGAAATGTGGCTCAAAGAACAGGTCTATAAAGAAATTGATGAACTGGAAAAGACTCCCGTGCCAAACGATAAAAAGTAATTCCACAGTTCAAATAAAATAAAAATATCCTTCAAGGGGTTGAATTCTTGAAGGATTTTATTATATATACAATATGATTATGAATAATACACAAATTAGATTGCCTAAACACTATTACTTAATAGCGGTTAGCGGTGATTATTTTGTGTAAACTGTGATGTTCATATTGTAGGAAAACAGAAACAAGATTTTCACCGCAACATAAAACTGTTGCGGTTTTTTGTTTATATATTTTTACAATAATTATTCATATTTTGGTTGACAAGGGGGTAATGGATTACTATATTATAGTGTGTTAAGAGAATGGTTTGGTTCGTGAAACCAAATAGTAGATTGAAAATTGGAATGTGTAAAAATTTGCGTTTGTTAATACTCGCCTTGGTTGTGGTTGTGAACCACCTGCGGATAGAGATTAACAAATGTAAATTACATTTTACAAAAAAATTTCAAAATACCCATTGACAAACGATAAACAATTTACTATCTTTGTTCACACAAAGAAAATGATTGGTTCGTGAAATCAATTTGTAGATTGAAAGATTTGGAAAATGTAAAAATAAAATTTACAAAAAAATTTACTAAAATGGGTTGACAAACAGAAAATGTTTTACTAAATTTGTGAAACACGAATGATTGAAAATCGTTTGAGTAGATTGAAATTGTGGATTTTATAGTTCAAAACATAGGAACTGACGAAAATCGGACCCGGCAAGAATCGGGTAGATGGTATGGACCTGAAAAATTAAATTGCAGGATTTCTATGTAATCATTTGAACAAACTACAACAAACTAACAACTGACAGAAATGTTTGCTGTGGGTGTTTGAATGGAACAAAAATTTTTAATTGGTTGCGAGTAGAACCTGGGTTAATGTGAAAAAGGCTCCGGCTTACCAGGCTAACCTTGTGGAGAAAACCAAGGACGAGGGATCTGCATTGGGAACGTCATTAACCCCAATGTGTAGCTGGAATTTAAGGTTCCAGTGTAATCAACCTAGAAATAGGTCAGCAACGAAGATGAGAGTGGATTAACTACCACCAATTCGCGGTAATGGAATGCCCTGAAACTGGGTAGCCCTGTAAACAACCAATTCAAAAACAAGAAGGAACAACTTGTAAAAACCAAAATGGGTTTGTAACTCAGTTGGTAGAGTAACGCACTTTTAATGCGTGAGTCGGGGGTCCGAGTCCCCCCAAGCCCACGAAACAAAATCTAATGTTCCAAAAGGGAAAAAGCGGGTGGCTCATAGAGCCTAGCCACAAGATGGAAGCCCGCCCACTCAGGTGCGATTTTTGGAATGTTACCGGGATGTAGTTCAATCTGGTAGAATGGTCGCTTTGGGAGCGAGTGGTTGCAGGTTCAAATCCTGTCATCCCGACGAAAATAAAAATTGTTATGTTGTTTAATAAGAAGTTGGGATGCGTATCCCCAACACCTCTACCATAGGGTTA
>Ga0247609_10007704_pt1 | contig 10240 bp, 1 predicted proteins | sample 172DNAGHGlowgp2_FD_193487 | JGI IMG/M metagenome (GOLD analysis project Ga0247609, IMG submission 193487) | Sheep rumen microbial communities from Palmerston North, Manawatu-Wanganui, New Zealand - 1728 DNA GHGlow gp2 | ecosystem: Host-associated > Mammals > Digestive system > Stomach > Rumen ...
AATCCCCAATCCCCAATCCCCAATCCCCATATAAATCATATAAATCAAATAAATTTATAAAAATTAATAATTATATTTATATTATAAATTAATTTATAAAATAAATAAAAATAATATATAAAAAATAATAATTAATTATCCATTCAATATCAAAATTAAAGAAATAATATTATATAATTATAAAAGATGAGGGAAAATGATGATATGGAAGATTCACAGGAAAATAATCAAGAAAATATAGTTAATGAAGGGAAAAAAGAGTCTAAAGAAAAAGAAATTCCTATTAAATCTATAGAATCATTATTAATGGGTGATGATGATGAAGAAGAAGAAATTGAAGATCAGGATAATCCCCAACTTCAATCATTAGATTCTTTATTAAGAAGTGGTTCAGATGCAATAAATTATACTTTTACAAATGAATCAATAGATTATGAAAATAATGATATCCTTTTGGCAAAACATTTATATGTAGCAAAAGATTTTATGTTTATGCTTATTTTATTAATGTCTTCTGCCCTTAATTTTAGTTGGTTATATTTCCCTTTTTTATTTATATCATTTTTATGCTATTTTTTAATATTTAAAAATTCAATTTGTGCAAAAAAATCTAAGTTATTTATAGAATATATAACATTAATATATGCTTTATTCTTATTATCAGTTAAAGTATATTTTATAATTACTATAAAAAAGGCAAAAGGAGACATATATGAAGACTATGAAGAACTTATTATAGATTTAGGAATACCATATTTATATGAACACTTATCTAATTATCTTATGATGATATCTATCCTTGGAGAATGTCTTATAATTGTTTTTTCAATAGTTTCAATTATTATAAGTTATTTATGCTCCGATTTTGATACAAGTGATAACATAAGTAATAGTTTATCAAAAGAAAAATTTTTGAGATTAATGACAAGATGTATTTATTCAGCTTATTTTACGATTTTTGGTTTTGCGATATTTAATAGATCAATATCAACTTTATTATATATTTTTATAATGAATCTTTTTTTATATTTTGTATCAATGAATTCAAACAGAAGATTTATATTTTATTTTTTCAAATTTTTCAGCCTAATTATGATTATATTACTCAGTATACAAATTTTGTTAATAAATGTATTTAATATTAATTCTATAAGAAATTCATATATTGATGAGGATGCTGAGGAAAGGCCATATCCAAGAATTGTTAATTTTTGGACACAATTAGGAATTAATCAAGCTTTTCATTTTGATATGGATATGAGTAAAATTACAAAGGAATTTTGTGGATATTTTTTTGCTGTTTCTTCTTTATTAATTTATGTTTATTCTTTTAAAAAATTAACAAAAGAAAAAATGATAAATGCATATAAAAATACAGAAGATGACTTAGACGAAGAAGAAGAAGAATTAAAAAATTGTTTTGTAAAATTTATTGAAAAAGTAATAGATTATTTCCTAAGTCCAGGCTTTATTCAACATTTATGCAGAATATCCGCAATTTTATGGCTATATAATTATCAAAATTTTTATTCAATTGGAGTCATAATATGGATATTTTTTTCATTTTTATTTGTTCATATAACATTAAATAGATATGTTACTATAATATTTTTATCTCCAATGGTTATCGCATGCTTATTTTGTTATCATTTATCTAATATTGATGGATTATTTCAAGATATTAAAGAAGAAGATAAATTAATTTATAAGAGATTTGGGTTAGCAAAATTTGGTCATAAAGTTATTGAATATATATTATGTAATATTTTTTATTTTCTTGTAAACTCATTTACATATACAATTTTTATTCGAATAGAAAAAAAAAAATTAAAAGAAAAACATAAAATTGAAAAAGAGAAAAAATTAAAATTAGAAGTAGAAAAAGAAATAGATATAAGTAATAACGAAAATAATATTATTAATAATAATGAGCAATCAAATTTAAATTTAATCTCAGATGAAAATGAAAATAATATAATGAAAGAAAATATAAATGATGAAAAAATAAATGAATTATATAAAAATTTAACTTTATTTAATATAATATTAAAAGCTATCTTTTCAAATATAGATAAATTTACTTTAATTGCTATGTATTTCTTAGCTGTTCATTCAATTAATATACTTCACTTTATATTAGTTATTATTTTTATGTTTCAACTTTTACTTCCAAAGGTTTTGGTAAAATATTCAATTGCAATATTAATTTTTTGCCAAATTATTTTTCTTGCTGAATATATAATACATTTATTTAAAATTAATATAGGTGAAAGTGCTATAGAATTAATAAAGATATTTATTCCTTTCGAAAAAGATTCACAAGAAACTTCAATAGAATATTTAATATATGTTGTTGCCTATTGTTATTATACACAATATCAATTAAATAATTATGCCTTTTATCAGAAATTAATTTCAGATAAAGATTTAACTCTATCAAATTATGTAGATGTAAAATTAAATGAATATCCTATATTTCAAAAAATATTATTTTATATTGGAAAAATTATTTTAGAATTATATATATGGTCATTAATATCTATTTTTGTTGTATTTGATAGTACTTTAGAAATAAGTTTTCTTTTTGCAATTAAATTATTAATATTTTTATTATTAGTATATAGATTTTTACTAGTTATTCAAAGTGACAAAGAATATCCTATGAATTTAATATTAAATTGGATTTTTTTAATTTTTTGTTCATTAAATACAATTGCTGTATACACATTTCAATTTTTATGCTTATTTAGTTCTTTTAATGAAATAATTGATAAAAGTGATAATTTTTTTATTCAAAACTTTCCAGCGTTTGGACTTTATAGATATAAAGAGGAAAATTTGTATATAAAATTTTTGCCTCATTTTATGAGTAATTTAATTTCAGTTTTATTTATTGTTGAAATGAAAAGATTAATAGAGGAAGATGAAGAAAAAGAAAAAGAAAAAAAGATAAAAACTAGTATTGAATTAAACATAATAGATGATGCTGAAGGTAAATTATTAATGAAAAAGACCACAGATGAAACAAAAAATAAATTATTAAAGAAAAAAAAGACTATTGATGAAACAAAAAAAAATATATTAATGAAAAGAAAAACTTTAGATGAAGCAAAACATAAAACACTTCTAAAAAAAAAGTCTCTAAAATTAGGAGATAAAGGGGATGATTTAAATGAAAAAGAGAAAGAGAAAGAGAAAGAGGATAAAGATAAAATTATAAGTACAGACTCAGAAACAAAGAGTGAGGAAAAAGAAAATAAGTTATCAATAGTTAAAGATAGTGAGGAAGAAGAAGAAGAAGAAAAAATGACACCAGCACAAGAATATGAAGATAATAAAAGTAAAATGCTTATCCTTGAAATAAAATATTGCTTTTATAATATAATATTAATTTGTACAAAATTTTATTGGCTATTTTTATTTTTATCAATATGTATTATTTTTACAACCTATGATTTATCAATAATATTAATTGTTTATATTTTAATTTTTGGTATAACTTTTATAAGAATGTTTCATCATATAATAAATCGACTTACTAAATTTATTAGTAAAGAATCATTCTTTATTTCGAGATTAATTCGTTTCAATTTAATTGAACAAGTTAGACATGTAAGTGAAAATATAAAATATAGAGCAATTGCATTTAAATGGCTATTAGTATTTAGTTTCTTGTCATATTATTTATTTTATTTAAATGCAATATTTTATTTAATTCAAAAAGGATGTCAAAAACAAGATTGTGACCCGAATCATTCTCCAATTTTTGATGATAAAGATACAGAAAATAAAATTATTTCAATTACTTATATTTTGGGATTTGATGTAAATTTAAAAGAGGAAAATGTATTATTTGCTGGATGGGTGCATCTCTTTTTCGCAGGTTTAATTTGTTTTGATGTTTATGTTCAAAAAATTGAAAATTATTATAATAATATAAGTAAAGGTAATAGAAAAAAATATAGGCAATTAGCAAATAGAAATATACAATTAAAGCCATTAACATTCGGTGAAGATAATATTTTAATGAATATTGGAGCAAATATAGAAAAAGCAAAAACTGAAAATGAAGAACAAAATAAAAATGATGAAATAAAAAAAAGTGATAGTAAAAATTTAAGTAAATCATTAATATTAAAAAAAGTTCAAACTATAAAAATGAATATCGATGCAAAAGATGCTGTTGAAGATAATGCAATTGGAAGAAAATTAATTGAGGACTTTTTATTAATTTTTGATAGAGCAGCACAAAATGATGTAAAATTATCTAAGACTAATAGTAAGTATAGAATTATTCAAATTATAAAAAAAATATTTGAAGAAATAATAATATTTTTATTAATATGTACAGCTATTTCTAAATTAAATATTTGGTCATTTATTTATATGATATTTGCTATATATTTAATTTTAACTCAAAAATCTATGATGAAATATTATGTATTATATTGCTTCATAATAGCTACAATTATATTGCAATCTATAATATTTGTTTCAAATTTACATTTAAATACTGATCCAAATCCAGATGAAGAACTTCTTAAAATTATGAATGAATATTTCCATATTCCTTGGTATAAAGATAATCAATATAATAATAATAATTTCACTAATTATGAGCCAGTTCTAAATATGACGGATGATTATGCATTTTTTTATGGATTCGGAGTTTCTCATTCACAAATAAATTTAATTTGGATGGATTTTATACAAGTAGTTATTTTATATATTTATTTAGATTATTTTTCTTATAGTATATATCAAGAAGCTAATACTATTGGAAAAGCAAGTAATAAAGGATTTAAAATTAATTATTATAACTTATATTTAAATCCTCAAGTTAGGGAGATAGGATTAAAAATGAGTAAAAGAGAATATAAAAAACATGAAAATTGCATGAAATATAATTTTGATTTACAAATTTTAAATTTTGATGACTTTAAATATTATATGAAAAATGGAAAAATCAAGAAAGATGAAAAAAATGACCAGAATAAAGATAATAATTTAATTAAAAATGAAGAAGAAAAAAAAAAAGAAATAGAAGAAAAGAAAATTGAAAAATTACCAATACATTTAGAAGATGATGATGAAGATAAAGAAGATAAAAATAATGAGAATGAATTAGATATAAATATAGCTGGAAATTATAAAACTCAAATTGGAAGGCCAATATTTATAACACCAGAACCAAGTCCATTACAAAAAGCTTTAAGTAAAGCCAAAACCTTAGCACAATCACAATCTAATATATTATCAAATTTAAAAGATGATGAAAAATCAGGTAATAAATGCTTTAATATTATACGTCAATTTATATATTTATCAATTCATAATATTATTTTAATTGTAATAATAATTATCTCAATGATGATTTCTGGTTTAATATCAATATTATATATTACATTTTCATTATATTTTTTAATTACAAGTACTAGAATTTATTTAGGTAATAAATATTTTTATCCAAAAGCAATTAAAGTACTTTTACGTGTAATTATCTTGATAGATATTTATTTACAAATTTTATACCAATCGCCTTATATTGATAAAAAAAATTCAGAAGATAAAAAAAATATAGATAATAATGATCACCCTAATGGTTATTCAATATTAGAAATAATTGGTTTAAATAAAATTTTATTTTTTGATAGTTCTTATGAGGCAATAATCGATAGAGATCAAATGATTTTAGTTTTAGCCAAAGCTATTATATATTTATGTATGAGTTTACAAGTATTAGTTTATTCATCACAAAGTTTTCAAGAATATTATTTATCTTATATAATTACTAAAAATTATAAATTAAGAAGAATATCTTTAATGAATGTTTTTAGATTTAATAATAAAAGAGTACAAGTTATGGAAAGAAGTATTAAAATTAGAGAAGAAATGACAAAACAAATGGATGAATTAGAAAAAACTTTGGAGAAATGGAATGAAAATATCATAAAATTTAATAATGCTAATCTAGCATTATCCAAAAATGACACATTAAAAAGTGTTCCAACTGTAGAAGAAAATAAAGAAGAACAAAATATAAATAATGATAATAATGAAAATAATGATGAAAATAAAGAGGAAGAGGAAGATGAAAAAGAAAGTAAATTATTAAAAACTGGTTCTAATTTTTTTGAAAATTTAATGAAAATAAAATCTACTCCTATTAAAACACAGGAAAGCCAAGAAAGTATTGATAATTTAAATATAAATAATATACGACAAAACCAAAATAATTTAGTAGCACAAAGTACTTTTGCTCCAACTAGTAATTTATTTTTAAAAAATCCTTTCCAACAAGAAGATGAAGGCAAACATTACGTCCCAGAAAATGAAGTTTTTGAAACTATTAGAAATTTTATATTAGGAGGATTTTTAATAAGACTTCAACTAAAATTACATAGATTTGCGGTAAGTTATGATAATATATCAAGTAATGAAAGAGATTCATATGAAAGAGATACTATACAAGGCAAAATTGAATGTACATCATTTATAGAAAATCTAGTTGATGCTGAATTAAAACCTTTAGATTTGGCACATTTTACTAGACTTGAAATGAAAGAAGTAGAGAGCTATTTTGATGGGACAAGGAAAAAAAAATTGGAAAAGAAAAAAAAACAAAAAGAAAACAAAAAAAAATTACAAAAAGGTGTAAATAAAGCATCAATTATCGGAAAAATGAAGAAAGCCAAAAAAACAGTAAAATTTGAGGTAGATGATGATATAAATAGAAAAAGTAAATTAAAATTGGAAGATTTGAATCCAGAAAAAAGATTAACAAAAAATAAAACTGAAGGTTTATTACCTAATGCTAAAAAACAGAAAGAAGAAGAAAATAAAGAAGATATTATAGATTTAAAAGCTCCAAAATTTAAAAAACTAGAAAAATTTATGTCTAATAAAATATTTATAAAATATTTAAAAACAGGATATATATTAGGAGCTATATTTAAAGATTGTGTAGCTTTTTGTTCAAATAATTTTCATTGGGTATGTTATACAGCAATGGTTTTAAATCATGTTATGTCTGCATCAATTATATCATTAGTTTATCCTTTATCAATATTTTGTTATGCAATTTTAGAATATCCGAGACCTCCCAAAGGTTATTGGACTTTTTGTTTTATTTATACTGTATCACTATCTACACTTAAATTTATAATTCAACTTAATTTTATAAAAGGATCACTTGGTAAGTTCATTGAAATTTCTTCTCATTATAAATTAGGATTGAAATTATGTAATAACACTTTTAGTAAAGATTTTTTCATATATATTTTATTTGATTCTTTAGTTTTAATTATTTTATTAATAAATAATTATTTATTAATTTCTAAAGGATTATATTTAAGAAGAGAACAAGAAATTGAAAGTGTATATCAAGCTATGGAAAGAATATCTATGACTAAAGATTTGGTTTTGGAAGATTCTAAAGCTGTTAAAAGATTTAATGATAGTTATTTACTTAAAGAAGAAAAAAAATTATATAAAGAAAAAAAAGATAAAAATAAAGATACAACACCCGGTGATGAGTCGGAAAAAATAGATGATGAAAATGATATAAATGAAGAAATAGAAATAATTAGAAGATTTGATAAAATACGTATAAATGAAAGTGATTTTGATAAAGAAACAAAAACTAAAACTAGTAGATCCAAAAAAAAATTGGCATATTTAGAAAAATTTAAGAAAACTAAAACTAAAAGTAAAAAAGATAGTGATAAAGATAAAAAAGAAGATGAGAAAAAAAAAGATAAAGAAAAAGAAAAAGAGAAAAAAGAAAAAGAAAAAGAGAAAAAAGAAAAAGAAAAGGAAAAAAAGAAACAAAAAGAAAAATATGATGAATCAAAGAGAACATATTTTCAAACTTTATTCCCAAGAATAAGAAATGAAAAACCAGGAAATGAATATTATGTTTCTTATACATTAACAATGGTATCTATAATAATTTTTATATTATTATTTTATACAACAATGGTCCAAGATAAAACATTCGGAGCAGTTTCTATAGAAACAAAACAATTTAGTGGAGCCATGGTTTGTTTTCTTCTTTTACATATTATATTTTTAGTATATGATAGAATTATATTTATAAGCCAAAATAGAAATAATTTAATCTATGAATATATTTTATATAATAAAGTAACAAAAAGACCTTTAACTGAATTACAATTTAATCAAATAAAAAGTGATATAACAAAAGAGTATCCAAATATAAAAAGAGAACGTTTTATAATACCCCCTGAATATGCGGATAAATTAAAAAAAGAATATAATATTGTATATATTCAAACTGAAGAATTTAATATGCCTTTATTCCAAAAATATTTATTGCATTTAATAATAGTTATATTTGGCCATCTTTTTGTTTTCTTTTTTATGCCTATGATAGGAAATAAAAATTTATATAATGAAATTTATTGTGTTGAAGGAAAAGCTGAATGTAATGATTTTTTAAAAAATAAATTTATTATAATATTTTATTTCTTATATGTTATATATTTCGTTGGTTCAGGATTACAAGTTAAATATGGATTTTATGATATGAAAAGAAAATCAGTTTTAAAAGCTAAAAATAATTCTCTCTATGGTGGAATATATAATGGATATAAAAATGTTCCATTTTTATATGAAATAAAATTAGGAATTGATTGGACATTTACAAGTACATGTCTTGACTTATTTCAATGGAATAAATTTGAAAGTGTATATGATATACTTTATACAACAAATTGTGCAATGACAGGAATAAATACAAAGCCAATAGGATTACAAGTTGGAAAAGTTTTAAAAATTTTTATGGGTGGTACTCTTTCATTTGTATTAGTTATTATTTTAATAGTTCCATTATTATTATTTAGTTCATTAAATCCAATGAATCAATTAAATAATTTAACTAATGCTGATATAAAAGTTGAAATTGGTTTTATGCATAAAAATTCTCTTATGAAAAATTATACAATTTTTCAAAATCCAAAACCACAATCTATTGATGCTATAAGTGATGAAGATTTTATTGATTATAATTATACAAAATTATCAAGTACAAATAATTTCCCTAGAGCACAAATTCAGACAGTAGTTTTTCCAGAAGAAAATTATAGAAATTGGGATTTATCCACTCCACAAATTAATAATTTAATCAAATTAATTCAAGATAGAAATAAAACCACAGATGTAAATGAAACCCAAGATAATGAATTAGATATAGAGGAAATTTATTTATCAATATCTTATAGCTTTTATAGACTATTACCAGCTGGAGCTCAAAATCCAAAAAAAAGTTACAACAAAACTTTATTTTCAAAACATTATAAAAAAGAAGATGAAGAAAAAATGCAATTATTAAATGATTCTTTAAATGATTTAAGTTTAGCTTTATTTAATTGCAATGATGTAAATGTAACTTTTGAAGAAATCATATCTCCACCAATAAGATTAACAGTTGGGTCTCATCCTAAAAGATTTACTAATAAAGTATATATAAATAATTTAGATGTTCAATTGGGATTTGTTGGATGCAAAAAAATATATGAAAAAAATGAAAATGATGGTTCTGAAAATAGTAGAATTAGTTATCTGGAATCATATTTTACTTTTTCAATGATTAATAAAAAAACTAATACTACAGAAGGAATTAAATTTCATGTTTTTAGTGATGAAGTTTCTTCCCAAACTTTTAGTTCTTCAGCATTGACTTTTTATGTTGCTTTTGTTTTAGTTATCGGAAATTATGTTAGAAATTTCTTTTCTGGACAACCTGAAAAAATATCTTTAACTGAAATGCCTCATAATGATGTTTTACTTAATTTATGTGAGGGAATTAAAATATCCAGGTATAGTTTTAATTTTGAAGAAGAAGAAAAATTATATTATATTTTAATAGAAATTATGAGAAGTCCGGACTATTTGAGACTATTAACAAATTCTAGTATTGATCAATTTTCACAGAGATTAGAACTGACTAAACCAAGTAAGACTACTGATGATATTGAATAATAAATAATTATAATATTTTTGATATATGTGCTTTCATTTATATAAAAAATTATTATTTATATGTTTAATATTTATTATTAATTATTATTTATAATATTGATATAATTTAAAATAATATAAAATAATATAACATTGGGGATTGGGGATTGGGGATTGGGGATTGGGGATTGGGGATTGGGGATTGGGCCCAATCCCCAATCCCCAATCCCCAATCCCCAATCCCCAATCCCCAATCACC
>Ga0247609_10007705_pt1 | contig 10239 bp, 9 predicted proteins | sample 172DNAGHGlowgp2_FD_193487 | JGI IMG/M metagenome (GOLD analysis project Ga0247609, IMG submission 193487) | Sheep rumen microbial communities from Palmerston North, Manawatu-Wanganui, New Zealand - 1728 DNA GHGlow gp2 | ecosystem: Host-associated > Mammals > Digestive system > Stomach > Rumen ...
AGTTTCAAATACACCAGTTTTTAAATAAGGTTTATCAGTAGGAGTGATGGCTGCCATCTTTTCAATATCTTCTGTTGCTTCTTCTTCCATAATATCGATAACATCATCGACAGTGATAACACCAACCAATCTTCCTTCAGAATCAACAACGGGTAAAGTACTATAGTCGTAATCTTGGAAAATATTAGCAACTTCCTCTTGATCCATAAATGTTGTAAGAGGGTGTTCACACACTTGCATAATATCATCAATCATTGTTTCAGGATCATTAATAATTAAATCCTTAACTGTAACATAACCAAGTAAAGTTCTTTCACTATCAGTAACAAAACAAGAATCATAAGAAACGAATTCTTCTTTTTGTTTTCTAATTCTTTCAATAGATTCTCTAATTGTTAAGCCTTTCTTTAAATGGATATATTCCATAGCCATTAAAGAACCAGCAGAATCATCTTTATACTTTAATAATTTATTAATATCAGATCTAGTTTCTTTATCAACATTAGCAAGTAATCTTTGAACCATAATAGCAGGCATTTCTTCAAACAAGTCAGCAGCATCATCGGTAAACATATCTTCGATAATAGCTTTAGATTCTGCTTTAGTTAAAGATGCTATTAATTTTCTTTGTACTTCATCATCCATATTAACAAAAACATCTGTTGCTATTGTTTTTGGTAATATACGAAACGCTTTAATAATCGTTTCTTCTGGAAGATCTTCGATAAACGAGGCGATATCATACTCATTCATTTTCATGAATATTTTCTTAGTTTCAGCAAACTTTTTTTCTTCAATTAATTCTTCTAATAATTCTCTTAATTTGTCTAATTCCATAATATCACTCCTCTTCATTTCTTTTTTCAATTTACTTATATCATAGTTGAATCTAAAAAGTAAAGAAAAACCCCGTTTTAAGGGCTATTATTTGACAATTTACCGTAATGTAGTATAATCAATATCAGTAGCAAAAATGGACTCAAAAGAGGTAAAAACATGCAAAAAATAAAGGATTTTGTGAAAAAGAATTATAAACTATTAATAATTGTATTTATATGTTTAGTAATCCTAGTTGCTGGTTGTATTATATATGTTAAGAAAACATATTCTATCCATCCGGACATTAATAAAATGAACTTAAAAGGAGTAAATAAACTAATGATTGTAGCTCATCCAGACGATGAGATTCTTTGGGGTGGTAGAGGCTTAATCGAAGATGACTATCTAGTAGTTTGTGTTACTTGTGGAGTAAAGAAAAATAGAGTAATTGAATTTGTTAATGTTATGCATGCAACAAATGATAAATATATCATGTTAGGTTATCCGGATAAAACAAAAGGACAAAGAGATAATTGGGACAAAGTATATAAAGACATTTCTAATGATTTAGATAAAATAATCAATGTTAAAGATTGGGAACAAATAGTAGTTCACAATCCAGATGGTGAATATGGTCACCAACATCACAAAATGTTAAATGCTATGACTACTAATCTAGTTAAAGAAAAAAAGAAACTATATTACTTTGGTCACTATTATAGTAAAAAGAGTATCTCTAAACACTACGATGAATTAACACCAATGAATGACAATACCTTAAAAAAGAAAAAACAAATAATTGGTATCTATCATAGTCAAAAGTTTATACAAACATCTTTTGACCAAATGTTTCCATATGAAAACTGGTTATCATATGAAGAATGGATGAGTGAAGAAAATGAAAAAGCTTAATAAAGATTTTATTTATCTTAGTATTCTAATTTTAACATTTATTGTATTGTCAGTTTATACAATGGGAACAACTCATTTATTCGGTTCTAATATAGACTGGTATGCACAACATATTTCAATACCAGAATACTTTAGAACCTTATTTTATGATACAAAAGATTTATTCCCAGACTTTGCTTTAAATATCGGTAATGGACAAAATATTTATAATTTCTCATATTATGGTTTATTAAGTCCAACAATTTTACTATCTTACTTATTCCCATTTATAAACATGATTCATTACCTAGTGATTATTATATTTATAACAATTATTGCTAGTACAATTTTAATGTATAAATTCTTAAGAAAACATAACTTTAGTGAAGAAGTATCATTTATGGCAACACTTTGCTTTGTCTTATCTTCACCAATTGTTTTCCATTCTCATAGACATTATATGTTTATAAACTATCTACCTTTTGTCCTAATGGGCTTATTTGGTGTAGATAAAAAGATGAAAGAGGGCAAAAGTTGGTTATTAGCATTATCTGTTTTCTTAATGGTAATGACTAGTTACTACTATAGTATTGGTGGAATTCTTTGTTTATTTGTATATGCACTTTATGTCTTCTTACAAAAGAATAAAAAGATTTCCATTAAATCATTCTTTAAAACATTATTCTTTATAGCTGGACCAGTAGTGATTGGAGTTGTAATGTCTACAATCATAACTATTCCAACATTATTAACAATGTTTAGTAATCGTTTAGATACTAATATAAGTGTTAGTTTATTAGATCTAATCTTACCTAAACCAGATAATATTAAAAACTTATTATACTTTACTTATAGTTTGGGACTACCAACACTAGCTGTACCAGCCTTAATAAACTTCTTTAAAAAAGATAAAGCTAATATTACTTTAGGAATCATCTTAGTATGTTTATTCCTATTTAACATCATTAACTTTGCTTTAAATGGTACTATGTATATTGATGCTAAATCTTTAATACCATTCTTACCATTATATATATATGTAATAGCGGAATTCTTTAAAGATTTATTCAATAAAGAAGTACATCATAAACAATTACTAATACCACTAGTATTAGTAAGTATATGGATTGTTTTTTCACCATATGCTAAAATTCATTATTTAATTGATATTGTACTTCTAATAGTAATTACAGCAATTTATTATAAGTTCCCTAAGAAACTAATAATAATGATTCCATTATTCTTCTTATTATTAGGAAATGCTTACATGCATAATCTATCAGACACTTTAGAATTAAGATATGAAATAAAAGAAGATGAAACAATTATTAACGATAGTTTAAATATTGTTATAAATGGCGACGATAATTTCTATCGTACAGCAGTTGATTATAGTAAAGGGGACTATCCAAATAAAATATTTGAAAACATTAAATATAGAAACTCAACAATTTATTCATCTATTTCTAATAGTAATTACAATAAATTATACTTTGATGTTTTATCTAATAATATGGCTCATCGTAATCGTGCTCTAACGACTACGACAACCAATATTATTAATTTGATGTTATCAGGCAATAAATATGTCATTACACCTAAAGCTGCTCTTCAAGGATATGAATTAATTAATTCTGACAATGGTTTAAATATTTATCGTAATAATAATGTATTACCAATTGCTTTTGCTAACGCTAATATCATGAGTTATAGCGATTATGAAAAACTAAATTTCTTCCAAGAACAAGAAGCACTATTAAATGTAATTGTTACTGATAATCACTCAAATAATAATTTCGTTTCCAATGTAACAAAAGTAGATTTTGATATTACAGAAGCTTTCATTAAAGCAGGTGGTACCTTAAACGAAGATGGTAGCATTTCTTTAAAAAATAATGAATCTGTTAAATCAACAATTGAAATACCAAAGAAATATCAAAACAAAATCTTATTTATTAGATTCCAAATAAACAATAATGCTTCAATAGATCGTTCTATTAAGATTAATACAATTGAAAACAAAATAACTAATAGTTCATGGAAATACTATAATGGCAATACAGTATTTGATTATGTTATTAATTTCCAAAATCAAAAAGAACTAAGTTTCCATATATCTAAAGGTCAATATGAATTGAGTAACTTTGAAGTTCATACTTTAGACTATTCTTATCTAGAACAAGCATCTAAAAAAGTAGATCGTTTAATTGTTGATAATAATAAGACTAAAGGCGACAAAATAATAGGTGATATTAATGTAACTAATGATGGTTACTTTATGTTAACAACACCATACTCACCAGGATTTAATATTAAGATTGATGGTAACAAAGTAGATTATGAAAAAGTTGATTATGCTTTTGTTGGCTTCCCAATCAAAGAAGGCCAACATCATATCGAAATTGAGTTTAAAGCACCTGGTAAAAACTTGGCATTATTAACATCATCATTAGGACTTATTGCTTACATTGCAGTTATAATTATTGAAAAGAAGAGAAAGATTTAATCTTTCTTTTTTTGTAAATTACAAGTCAATCGATTAACAAACTATATACATATATTTACATTGTGTGCAATAATAAGTATGTGTAGAAAAGGTGCATTATGGAAAAATACAAAATAGTTTTTATAGATATAGACGATACATTAAACCCATCGAATGGAGAAACTTCAGCATACACAAAAGAAGTAATGACTAAACTTAAAGAAAAAGGTATAAAAGTCGTTGTTGATACAGGTAGAAGTGCTTCTTATGCTATTAAAAAAAGTTTAGAAGCTAATCTATCAGAATATGTAATTTCATCCAATGGAGCAGAAGTTTATAACTATCATACAAGACAAGAAATATTTTCTAAACCAATTCCTAAGGATGTTATAAAAGAAGTATACAATTATTGTGCTACTCATGATTTAACACTAATCCTTAATTGTTTAGAAAAAAGATATATTAATATCGAAGATTATAAATATAACAATGAACCTGGTATTTACTTTGATGATATCAACAAAGTATTAAAAGATAATAGTATTAATCAATTAGTTGTCTTAAGTTCTAACTTTGATCGTATGTTAGTATTACCAAGTTTATTTAAAGAAAAATTCCCTGAATTAAAAGTTGTTCATTCTTCACAAGGTTTAATAGAAGAAAAAAGAACAAAGGGAAAAGAATATTACCATGATCTAGTCTTAGAATATACATCAAAGAGTACTGGTATAACTGAATTATTAGAATATCTAAACATTGATTCCGAAAATGCTATAGCAATAGGTAATGGCTATGATGACATTCCAATGTGTGATGCAGTAGGAACCTCAATAGCAGTTGGAAATGCTAATCCAACCTTAAAAGAAATAGCAACTTACATAACTGACAATGTTGAAGATGATGGAGCTGCAAAGATACTTGAAAAGTTGTGTCTAAAATAATAGAATAAAAATAGGTGATTAAAATGAAGAGTAAACAAAAGGTTGATTTATCAGTAGGTTTATTATTAACAGCATTTGCTTTAATAATTCTAATCCTACCATTATTTGGAGTTAATCAAATAAAACCAGTAATCATTACAACATTTGCATTCTATGCAATAATAAATGTAATTCGTTTTATGATTTTATTTGGAACTAAAGATTATGAAGGCTTACATTATACCTTATCATCTCTATGTATGTTATTTACATTCCTAGCCATTAGAAATGCTTCACCACGTAATTTAGCTTTAGTTTTATTTGGTTGGGTAGCATTAAACAGTTTAGCTAAACTAAAGAAAGCTGATTACTATAACGATCGTCGTGATCGTATGTATAAATTTGGTATCTTAGACTTAGTAATCTTCTTACTAGCAGGAATTCTATGTTGTGTTAATTTATCATACCCAGGAGATGTTCAAATCTTAGTAGTTGGCTTCTTCTTATTAGTCAATGGAATCCTAGAAGTATTCGATCCAATAATAAAAAGTTTAATAGCACATGGTTAATGTGCTTTTTTTGTGTTATAATGTTTTTATTGGAAGGTTGATATATATGTGTAAAGAAATATGGGTAAAAGCAAATGTAATAACATTATTAGGAATCGTTTGTGCAATATCTGGCATGTTGCTATGCTTCATAGGTCGTCCAGGATTTGCAGCTGTATTATTAACTATCTCCGGAATATGTGATGGTTTTGATGGTTATTTTGCTAAGAAAGTTAGAAAACCACATCAATCATCAGAATATGGAGTAGAGTTAGACTCTTTAGCTGATATTGTTTGTGCTGGTGTATTCCCAGTTGTAATCGCTATGTCATTAGGATTCACACATTGGTATAACTTAATTGTTTATATATTATTCATAATGTGTGGTATTACAAGACTTACATATTACAATGTTAATTCATCAGATAAAAACTACTTTAACGGTGTTCCAATCACTGTATCAGCATTCTTGATTCCAGCAGTTTACTTTGTATTTAGAAACTCAGTAGACTCACTATCATTTATGATAGCCTTAACATGTGCCTTTGCTTTATTATCAATTTCTTATGTAACAAACGTAAAAATCAAAAAACCAACTCTGCAACAACGTACGATTTGGTCAGTAATTGGTTTTGTAGTTTGTGCAGTAGTAGTATTCATGTTATTTAAAGGAATACTTAAATAATGCAAAAAACGAAACTATAAAAATGTGTTTCTTTTTTTGTTGCTAAAAACTAATCATTCCAATCTTATTTTTAGTTGTAATAATTATAAGAACTATGTAAGATGATTCAATATTAATTATTCGTTAAGAGGTGATCTTATGAAATACAAATACTTAAATAAAGATGTTGTTTATGAAGACAAACCTAATAAAAGTTTAAAGTTTTTATATCATAATGCCTTTGGTCGTTTGATATTAAAACTCCTAACTAATAAATTTGTCTCTAACATAGCAGGTTTCTTCTTAAGTACACCATTATCTAAACCAATGATAAAAAAATACATTAATAGATATGATATCGATTTAAATCTTTATAAAAGAAAACATTATGATAACTTTAATGACTTCTTTAAAAGAGAATTAGAAGAAATCAAAAGAACAGAAGATCCAAACGACTTAGTATCAATCTGTGATTCTAAAATATCAGTTTATAAAATATCTAAAGACTTAATACTTAATATAAAAAACTCTAAATATAGTTTAGAAGAACTAATAAAAGAACCAGTAAGTCAAGAATATGAAGATGGTATTTGTATTATTTATCGTCTAGAACCAAAAGATTATCATCATTACATCTTTAATGATGATGGAATAATCTTGTCTAACAAAAAGATTAATGGTAAACTACATACCGTGAATCCGATAGTATATGATAAATACCAAGTATTCACAGAAAACAAAAGAGAAGTAACTATTCTAAAAACTACTCACTTAGATCAAGTAATCCAAATTGAAGTTGGAGCATTATGTGTAGGTCGAATTCAAAATAATGAAATAATGCAATTTGAAAGATATGATGAAAAAGGTTACTTTGAATTTGGTGGTTCAACAATAATCCAATTAATAAAAAAAGATATCGTTAATATTTCTGAAGAAATAATAAATAATACAAACGAAGATATAGAAACTCAAGTATCAATCGGCGATGTCATAGGAAGAGTGATTAAATGAAACTAGTTAGAGATTTTAATGAATATCAAATCCTTGATATGTCTGAAGGTATGAAACTAGAAACTTGGAATGGCAAAGAATTACTAAGACCAGATCCTCAAATTATTTGGCAGAACAAAGAACATCCAGAATATTGGGACAAAGTAGATGCTATCTACCATCGTTCTAATAAAGGTGGCGGATCTTGGGAAATAAAAAACAACAAACTACCAGAAAGTTGGCAAGTATCATACAAAGATTTAACCTTTAACATCAAACTAATGGGTTTTAAACATACTGGGTTATTTCCAGAACAAGCATATAACTGGAATTTAATTAGAGATAAAATAAAAAAAGCAAACAGAAAAGTAAAAGTCTTAAATCTATTTGCTTATACAGGAGCAGCTTCAGTTGCAGCAGCATCAGCTGGTGCTGAAGTAGTTCATGTTGATTCCTCAAGAGGAATGGTTGATTGGGCAAAAGAGAATTTAAGAAGTTCTAACTTAGAAGATAAACCAGTAAGATTCTTAGTAGATGATTGCTTAAAATTTGTTAAAAGAGAACAAAGAAGAGGAAACAAATATGACATCATCTTAATGGATCCACCATCATTTGGTAGAGGATCTAATGGTGAAGTATGGGATATCGAAAAAGACTTATTCCCATTAGTTCAAGAATGTATGGAAATCTTATCTGATGATCCAATTCTATTCCTAATCAATTCATATACAACTGGCTTATCTAAAACAGTCTTAGAAAATGTTTTATATTTAACCATAAATAAAAAGAACAAAGGATATATTAGTAGTGATGAAATAGGTCTTCCAATGAAAGATTCAAACTTAATTCTTCCTTGTGGAATCTATGCTCGTTGGGAAAAAGAAAAAACTGAAGAATAAAGTAGTTATTCTTCTTTTTTTATGATAAAATTACAATAGGTGATAATATGGCAAGGGAAGTAGATATTGATTATGCTTTATCTGAGACAGTCAAGAGTCACCCTGACTTCGTCCCATATCTAAGCAATATAATCTATAAAAACATCTATAGTGGTACAAATCCGGTCAATTTTACTTCTCGTGTTAGAGATAGTATCAATACTGCAAGACAAATTGATTTTGTTAACTACATATTAGATGAAGCAATAATCATTTTTAATTCTGCAAAAAACTTATTAGATGATAATGAAGAAGAAGTAAATCTTCAAAACTTAAATAGACATTTTCCTTTATTTAAACAAATAAAGAAAGCTATTGAAATATTAAAAGACAAAAGAAATAATGCAATTATTTATTACTTATATAATCGTACAGAACTATTTGAATTAATTGAAGCAGTTGTTAAAACAACATTTAAAGCACAATGGTACACAGAAGATGTTCTTGCAAGAGATCCTCGTAACAACTTCCATAAACAATTAGTAAAAATAGCTGAATCAGATCCTTCAACCAAAACCCTAAGAAGGATGCTAAACATCGAAATTAAAACAGTTTCTAAAATTAAAAATTTAGAAATTAACTATGAAGCTATAAATATTTGCCAAAGAGAAATAGCATTAGGTAACCAAGTAAGAAACGCTCACAATGAATATGCTTTAGGTAACTATTTATATGCAGCTCAAGATGTTGGTAAAAAAAGAAAGAACCAAGAAGACTCTGTCCTAATCTTAGAACATGAAGAAAATCCTAAATTCAAAATCATGGCTGTAGCAGATGGCATGGGTGGTCATGAATATGGTGAGGTAGCAAGTTCATATACTTTAAATAGATTATCTAACTGGTTTAATCGTCTAAGTCCAGACTTCTATGAATACCCCGAACAACTACAACTATTACTAAATGAAGAATTAAAAAATATTAGTAACGAACTATATAAAAAATTTGATTCCTCAAGAGAATATACTGTAGGTGGAACAACCTTTACTGGTGCCATTATTGGAAAAGATAAAACCGTAATAGCATCTGTAGGAGATTCCAGAGCATATGCCGTAAGAGGATTTGATGTTAAGCTAATAACTAAAGATGAATCTAAAGTATGGGAAGAATTAGCATTATATAAAAAATCTGAAGATCTTACTAATAATGACCTTGATAGTTTAAGATTTGCTGCTGGCAACAATGTAATTACTAGATGCATAGGTGAAAAAGACTTATCTAATATTCAATCTTATTTAATAGACAACAACTCATATGACATGCTTCTATTATTTACTGATGGTATAACAGATATCTTATCTTCATCTGATATTCAACTTATTTGTGCAACTTCAACACCAGAAGAAATAGCGGAAGTATTTGTTAACTACGCTATGACTCATAATGTAACCGAAAAACTAAGAGGAATGGATCATGAAGTTGAAATTGTAAGTGCTGGTAAAGATAACGCATCAGTAGCAGCATATGTAAGGAGGTAACTATGTTAGAAAAAATAACTATTGGGGGAATAGAATATACTGTTCTTGTACAATTTACTTCCGAAAACACAAACAAAGAATACATCATTTATTCAACTTTAGAACCTAAAGATCATATAATAGACATCTATTCAGGTATCTTAAATGAAGACACAATTGAAGAAGTAGAAACTAAAGAAGAACAAAAGATAATTGATAAAATGATTTCTACATTAAGTACCAAAAATAATGAGAAATATAATTTAATAAATTAAGGAACATTTTGTTCCTTTTTTATTTTTTAAATGCTATAATAATATCTTAAGTCGAGAATACGGAATGACTTAAGTCAAAAGAAGGAGAAATTTTATGAAAATTAAAGACGTAGTAGGACGTGAAATACTAGATTCACGTGGTAACCCAACCGTTGAAGTAGATGTATATCTAGAAAACGGAATTATGGGTAGAGCAGCTGTTCCTTCTGGTGCTTCAACTGGTGAAAGAGAAGCTCTAGAACTTCGTGATGGCGA
>Ga0247609_10007708_pt1 | contig 10235 bp, 16 predicted proteins | sample 172DNAGHGlowgp2_FD_193487 | JGI IMG/M metagenome (GOLD analysis project Ga0247609, IMG submission 193487) | Sheep rumen microbial communities from Palmerston North, Manawatu-Wanganui, New Zealand - 1728 DNA GHGlow gp2 | ecosystem: Host-associated > Mammals > Digestive system > Stomach > Rumen ...
GAGATGGATCACCACAAGGCTTTCCTCTGGTATCGCGAGGCCGCTTTTCAGGGGCATGTCCTATCTCAGAAGAACTGCGGAGCAGCCTATTGGAATGGTGACGGCGTAGAGAAGAACCTCGAAGAGTGTGTCTTTTGGTATGAACTGGCAGCCAATGGTGGCGATGCTCAGGCACAATTCGCTACCGGCTGGTTCCTGATGACAGGCACAGGCGTTCCAAAGGATGAACGTAAGGGCTTGAAGTGGATTCACAAATCCACGTTCCAAGGCTATCAGCCAGCAATCGACTATTGCAAGGAACATGGTTATAAGTGGTATTAGTATAATCAAAATTAGAGATACAATGAAGAAGATTCTGTTTGCATTTACAATGCTACTGGCAATAGCAGCTTGTACTAACAAGCCTGTTATGGCTGTTGAAAACAATGAAGAAAGCAGTGAAGTGGCCTTTGAAGTAGCCAAGAACTACTTCTTTAAGAACGACCAGGTGATTCCTGAATACCCGAAAATCACCACAGAAGAAGAGTTTAACAAGCTCTTCGGTATGGCTACGACGATGGGTAAAGACGGCAAGCCTACAGCCATCGATTTCACCAAGCAGTTTGTATTGGCCATCGTTCTGCCAGAAACAGACTTCGCAACTGAAATCAATCCCGTTAAGGTGGAAGAAAAGGGTGACTTGCTCCTCTATACATATGATGTGAAGACTGGCGAGAAACAGACATTCAGCATACAACCCGTTTCCATTATCATTCTCGACAAGCAATACGAGAGCAAAAGAATTGTGCTTGTCAATGAACGGGAAACGACCTATTTCCCTGCCATCGACCGCTATCTGACTGATTCTATCGGTAGCCAGTATGCCAAGGGTGAACATTGCGTACCCATTCACAGCATAGTGAGAGTTGACGAGCGTGATGCCGAGGATATCAAGGTATGGGGCGATTTCTGGGTATTCAACTACAATCAGGTGGGCGATACCCTGAAATGCGTCTCTGGCGGCAGCCATCCTGGATTATTGCACATCCGACAGACAGAAAAGGGCTTTGAAGTGACTGCCTTCGACCAGGTAGAGGATGGCTCCAGATACTTGCCAACGGCAAAGAAGATCTTCGGTGACAAATTCGATGCCTTTAAAGTTATCAATAGCGATGAGAAGAATCGCGAAAGATTGAGAGCAGAAGGTTTGGCGACTTATGCCAAGAAGAACGGTCTCGCAGTGACTCTATATCAGGACTATGGCTGGCCAGCCAAGAAACTAGAGCAATAGATATGACGATAGAAGAGTATTTGAATAATCCATATTGGGTAATCGACATACTGCCCAAACAAGTGCCCGCTGATGGCAAAGGACAGTACTTCAGAATTGAGAAATTCTTTCTGGAGCATCCTCAGATTGACAACATCTACAGGAAGTTCACCAATATCTTGCTGAAGCTGAACTGCTATGAAGATATCAATGTGAGTTACGACGGTGAGGACTGGATAACGAATCCAGCCCCACATGAACTGGAGGCTGCACTATTGAAGTGTATGGCCGACAAACAGATGTTATACATCATCCTAAAATCAGCCGATGTCCTGATAACAGTCAGCGGAGATGACACCTATATGACTGTCTATAATCCGACAGAGGAAGTGTTGGAGTTAATAAGATCTTTGGCTTGTTCTGAAGGATTGTTTGTTTGGAGATAAGAGAGATATGCAAAAAGAGAAAGTCCCCAATAATTGCGTCCAACTTGTCAGACTCTCTGAGGAGCATATCATTGCCTTCAAAGAGGAGATGCAGGAGGCCTTCCAACATGGTTTCGAGGCATACAACAAAGATGATGAAGTAACAAACCAGTGGCAGGTGTTGCCTGACAAGGACTTCTATCAATCGCTGAATGCAGAAGGTGCTGAAGCTTACGAGGCCGTCAGCGAGAATGGCCAGCGTGTAGGCGGTGCTATCATTACAGCTAATGGCAATATGGGTGAACTTGCCTTCCTTTATGTAAAGGTAGGTGTTCAGAGCAAAGGTATCGGCCAGTCCATCTGGAGAGCCATAGAGGCTATGCACCCGGAGATAGAGGTGTGGGAAACCTGCACCCCATATTTCGACCGCCGTAACATCCACTTCTACATCAACCGCTGCGGTTTCCATGCCGTTGAGTTCTTCAACGAGCATCACCCAGACCCCAATATGCCGGAGCAGTTCGACCAGGAGGACGGACTTTTTAAGTTTGAAAAGAAAATGATATGACTATCGATACAACCAATATGTGCTCGCACCTGCAGAAGAAGCTATTTGAAGAGGATGGTATCTATCATCATCTTTGGCTTGCCATGCTGGATGACCCAGAGCTGACAGCAGTAGTCCGCTCGCGCCAACTCCATATCTATAGAAATGACAAGAAGGTTCTCGTGCTGGCAGGAAAGTCTGCCCCCAAAATCATCAGAGAAGATAAACTCTGCGAAATGATATGAACGTAGAAGAAGTATAAGAAGCATGGATGAGATGTGGAACCTGTGGCACGGATGCCACAAGAAGAGCGAGGGCTGCCAGCACTGCTATGTGTTTCGGCGCGATGCGGAGTTTGAGAAGGACTCCAACGTCGTGACCAAGACCTCCAACTTCAATCTTCCCATCCGACGTGACCGCAGCGGAAACTGGAAAGTGCCGTCAGGAACGCTGATGTGGACTTGCTTCACGTCTGACTTTTTCATCGAGGAAGCTGACCAATGGCGCGAAGATGCCTGGCTGATGATTCACAGGCGCAGTGACCTGCATTTCTTCATGATTACAAAGCGACCTGAGCGGATTCTCCAATGCCTGCCAGAGGATTGGGGCGACGGCTATGAGAATGTCACCATCTGCTGTACGATGGAAAACCAACGGCGAGTGGATGAAAGGTTGCCACTATACCGCGAACTGCCCATCCGTCATAAGTCTATCATCTGTGAACCTTTACTGGAGTGTATTGACTTCCACGGTGGTCTTGGATCTTGGTGCGAACAAGTGACAGTTGGCGGCGAGTCCGGCTCTGAAGCCCGTGTCTGTGATTATGCCTGGGTGCTCGACATCCGTGAGCAATGCATCGCTGCCAACGTGCCGTTCCACTTCAAGCAGACGGGTACCCACTTCCGCAAGGATGGCCGTCTGTACAATATCCCACGAAACCAGCAGATGAAACAGGCGCATCGGGCTGCAATTGACTATAACACTAACATCATAGAGCCATCTGACAATGCTTAGAGACTTCATCGCCATCGACTTCGAGACGGCCAATCAGGAGCCGTCGAGTGTCTGCTCCGTGGGAGTAGTCATGGTGCGTGACGGGCAGATAGTTGACTCGTTCTACAGTCTGATCCAGCCTGAGCCGAACTACTATAATTATTGGTGTCAGCGGGTGCATGGTATCTCGGAAAGCGATACAGAGGATGCACCAGTATTTTCCAAAGTATGGCAGCAGTTGGAGGAACGTATTGTAGAGGTGTACTTCTCAGATCAAGAACTGGATGATGTAAGATACCAGATAGCCACCTTACCTTTCGTGGCTCACAATGCCCGTTTCGATGAAGGCTGTCTAAAAGCCGTATTCAGAGTCTATCAAATGGACTACCCAGATTACCGTTTCTACGATACCCTGACAGCATCCCGTAGACAGTTCGGCCATTCGCTGCCCAATCATCAGCTACACACCGTTGCTGCTGCCTGTGGCTACAATCTCGAGAACCATCACCATGCCTTGGCCGATGCCGAAGCCTGTGCTGCAATAGCATTATATCTGTTGTAAAACACCAATGTTTAAAGGAGTTTAAGGAATTGTCAGCATAGTTTAACCGAGTTTAAATTCCGTGCCAACTTGACTATCTCCGAGTGCCATTTTGTCAATCGGCACGAAAGTTGTACTATGTCTGGTGAAAGCTGAAGCGAAAGCCGAGGTGATCAACAACAAATACGTTAAACTAAAAGTATAATTGGAGGTAAAAGTTATGTTGAACGGATTAATGAAAAGCAATGGTTGGTTCCCAACAATGTTTGATGATTTCTTTAACACTGATTTCTTGCCTCGTGCCAACAGTACAGCACCCGCAGTCAATGTCAAGGAGAGTGAAAAAGAGTATACTATGGAGCTCGCAGCCCCTGGCATCAAGAAAGAATATTGTCGCGTAGCCATCAATGACGAGGGCAACCTCACCATCGCCATTGAGAACAAACAGGAACACAAGCATGAGGACAAGCATCATCACTATCTGCGCCGCGAGTTCAGCTACTCGAACTACGAGCAGAACTACACGCTACCTGATGATGTCGTGAAAGACCAGATTTCTGCCAAGGTGGAGGACGGCATCCTGACCGTCACCATGCCGAAGACCGAGCCGAAGCAGAAGGTCACCAAGGCCATTGAGGTCTCATAATGAGGATTGCATCTTGATTAAAACAGCAGGGAGCAGCATCTACAGTGGGTGTTGCCCCTTTTTTGTGTGTGGGTACTTGTATCGCACGCGATTTATTGTTAAACAAGCTTAAAGTTTTAGATAAATCGCTTGCGATATAAAACAAAGTAAGTACCTTTGCATCGCAAACGACATAAAGGACATAATGTAATAAGATAAGGTATGGCAAAGATTTATGATTTCAAGGCTCAGACGAGCAAAGGTAAGGAACTGGATTTCGCTCAGTTCGAGGGTAAGGTACTGTTGATTGTGAACACAGCCAGCAAGTGTGGCTTTACGCCTCAGTTCGCAGGACTGGAGGAGCTGAACCAGAAGTACAAAGACAAGGGTCTGGTGATTATCGGCTTCCCCTGCAACCAGTTCAAGGAGCAGGATCCCGGCAACGATGCACAGATTGAGGAGTTCTGCCAGTTGAACTACGGTGTGACCTTCCAGATTATGAAGAAAGGCGACGTGAACGGCCCTGCAGCAGAACCCATTTTCGAATATCTAAAGACTCAGGCACCCACAGAGGAGTATAATGGTCTGAAAGCAAAAGCTGCCAAAGCCCTCTTTAAGACAATCAGCAAGAGCGTGGAGAAGGACAGCGACATCAAGTGGAACTTCACCAAGTTTCTGATCTCTAAGGACGGCGAGACCATCAAGCGCTATGCTCCCACCACAGAGCCTAAGGACTTTGAGAAGGATGTAGAAGCAATGCTATAATATTATGCACGCAGAATTACAACTCGACAATCAGATTTGCTTCCGTCTCTATACGGCAGCACGATTGATAACACAGACCTACACACCAATGCTGACGGAACTGGGTATCACCTATCCGCAGTATCTGGTACTGATGGTGCTTTGGGAGAAGGATAACCAACCCGTCAACGATATTGCCCACCGTCTGCTGTTAGAGACGAATACCGTAACCCCATTGCTTCAGCGCATGGAGAAACTCGGTATCGTCAGCCGTAAGAAGGGCGAGCAGGACAAGCGCCAGCAGATTGTCAGCCTGACGAAGAAAGGCAAGGAGATGGAGGAAAAAGCCTACGAACTCATCCCTGCAGGTATGGGCAAACAACTCTCTGCCTGCCCCATGAATCTCGACGACTACCAGAATCTGGCTGAGCAACTCGACTCGATTATTAACACATTAAAGAAATAGAACCAACACAATGAAGTATATAAAATTATGTTTCCGTCTGCTATTGGGTCTCTTTATGACCTATGCAGGTTTCAGTCATCTGACCATCGCGCGTCAGGAGTTTGTAGCCCAAGTTCCCACATGGTTGCAGTTCAGCGATGGGTTCACCGATTTTATCGTCCTCGCATCAGGCGTAGTAGAGATCTGTCTTGGACTTGGAATGTTGTTCCTCTGGAAGAAGAAAGCAATCATCGGTGCGCTGCTTGCACTCTTCTACGTGCTTATCTTCCCCGGCAACATTAACCAGTATGTGAATCATATCGATGCATTCGGCCTCAATACAGACCAGGCTCGTCTCATCCGACTCTTCTTCCAGCCAGTACTCATCTTCCTCGCCCTGTGGTCGACAGGAGGTTGGAGCTACTGCAAGAAACTGTATAACAATTGCAAGAATAAATAACGATGACAATACAAGAAGCTATTGAAGCCCGTCACAGTGTGAGGGCATATAAAGACCATCCGCTAACGGAAGAAGTAGTCAACGTGCTGAATGAGAAGATTGCAGAACTCAACAAACTGGGCAACCTGCACATACAGCTGATTCAGAACGAGCCAAAGGCATTCCAAGGGAAACTGGCCAAATACGGCAAGTTCAGCGGAGTGCGTAATTATCTCGTTATGGCCGGAAAAAAGGCCGATGACCTGAACGAACGTATCGGCTACTACGGCGAACAACTGGTGTTGATGTCTCAGACATTGGGACTGAATACTTGCTGGGTAGGACTCAGCTACTCAAAGGTGCCTGGTACTTATGTGCTCGAAGATGGCGAGAAGATTGCCTGCTATATCGCGCTCGGCTATGGTGAGAATCAGGGTGTTGGTCATAAGGTCAAGACTGTTGAACAAGTGAGTAATGCCAGCGACGTGACTCCTTCGTGGTTCAAGAAGGGTGTAGAAGCAGCCCTGCTCGCTCCAACAGCTGTGAACCAGCAGAAATTCTCGTTTGAGTTAGTCGACAGAAAGAACGGTCGCCCTCAGGTGATTGCCAAGAAAGGATTCTCAATGATAGGTTATACTCAGTTGGATCTGGGCATCGTTAAGTGTCATTTCGAGATAGGCGCAGGTAAAGAGAACTTCGAGTGGGTTTAAGGGAATGGATGTAACGGAGCTTCACGACGAGGAGAATCTGCTTGTGCAGATGCAGGACAGATGGGAAAATTATGGCAGTCTGGATGGGATTGCCGATACTAACGACCCGTTTGACTTGGCAGGTGCGCCAAGATTCGAACTGTATGAGAAGATTAACAGCCTGCTGAATCATGCACTCACAGAAGATGAGAACTTGTTACTTCGTCAGACTCTCGGAATGGGCTGCAAGCAACGTTCTATAAAGGATCTTGCCCAGCAGATGGGGACTACTCAGAAATCTGTTCAAAAGCAGCTCGTGGATATCGTTGAGAAACTGCGTCATCATGACGATTCCATCGGGCTTTGGAAATATCTGAACCAATAAATATGCTTAGAGACTTCATCGCCATCGACTTCGAGACGGCAAATCAGGAACCGTCGAGTGTCTGCTCCATCGGAGTGGTCATGGTTCGTGACGGGCAGATAGTTGACTCGTTCTATAGTCTGATCCAACCTGAGCCGAACTACTATAATTATTGGTGCCAGCGGGTACATGGTATCACGGAAAGCGACACTGACGATGCACCTGTCTTTTCCAAAGTATGGCAGCAGTTGGAAGAGCATATTGTCGAGGTGTTCTTCTCGAACCAAGAACTTGATGACATAAGATACCAGATAGCCGCCATACCCTTTGTGGCTCATAATGCCCGCTTCGACGAAGGCTGTTTGAAGGCTGTCTTCAAAGTGTATCAGATGGATTATCTTCGGCGGGCTGCATATTGCCCTGGAGTATTTCATCGCCGGACTGGTACTGATGATTACCATCATCGGTATACCATTTGGCATACAGAGCATGAAACTGGGTATGCTGGCTATCTGGCCGTTCGGCACGAAAGTGAAGTGGAAACCATCACAGCCCGGATGTCTGAGCATATTTATGAATGTGCTATGGTTCTTCGTGGGTGGTATCTGGATATGGCTCACACACATCTTCTACGGTCTCATTTTCTGCATTACCATCATTGGCATTCCTTTCGGAAAGATGCACTTCCGACTGGCAAAGTTGGCCCTGTCACCATTCGGTAAGGAACTCGTATAGTCTGGCATGAACGAAGAGAAAAGACTGCAACGACGCCAGCGTCTAATGGATAACAAAGCCTATCAGACAATGGAAGGACTGACCCGCTACATGGATCGTTACTATCTGGATGCACTCATAGGCGTTATTCCCGGATGGGGCGATGCCATTGCCTTAATCTGCGTCGTGCCGTTCGTCTATTTCTCCGCTCGTGTTATCAAGAGTGTTCCCCTGACATTGGCTGTAATCAACAATGCCCTGCGGGATGTGCTACTTGGAATGATACCGTTCTTTGTAGGCGACATCATCGACATCTTCCACCGTGCCAACACCCAGAACATGCAGATGATTCAGGGCTTTGTCGATGGTGACGAAGCCGTCATCAAGCAGGTAAATCAGCGAGCCTGGCAGTCGGCTATCGTCCTTATCCTTCTTCTCCTGCTTATTGCCCTTATGATTTGGCTGCTCATATCCTTCGGTAGCTATTTGTACTCTCTGCTGACATACATTATCTAGCGGATTCTTATACAGCTACCGGATTAAATGCAAAAAAACACAAATAATCGCGCATAAGTGGCTGTTAAGAGCTGTTTTTTGAGTATTTTTGCAAGCAAATTGTAATCGATGATGAGAAAAGTATTAATCGACGCACATACGCTACTGGAAATCAACAACCACTCGTTGGCTCCACAGCGCAAGAAGTCGGTGGCACGTGAGAACAACCTGGAACTGCTGCGACTCTGCAAGAAGCATGACGTACCCACAATTCTGGGCAGCGATGCTCACATTTCGTTCCAGATTGCTGACTACGAACGCTTGTATCCGCTATTGGAAGAGACCGACTTCCCTGACGAGCTGATTATGAACTACTGGCCAGACAAGTTCTTTGACTATCTGGGTATCAACCGCGAAGTATGATGAAGATACTGTTTCTACACGGATTCTATGCCAGTGGCCAGTGTGTGCCAGCTGTAGCATTGAGAGAAGCACTTGAGGGTAAAGCAGAGGTGCTGACACCTGACCTGCCCATGCATCCAAAGGAGGCCATCAACTTTATCCGTGACCTGATTGACCGCGAGAAGCCTGACGCACTGGTGGGCAACAGCTGCGGTTCGTTCTATGCGCAGATGATAGCCCCAATCGTCGGACTGCCTGCATTGCTGGGCAATCCTCACTTCAAGATGACTGAATTTCTGAAACCGAGAATAGTCGCACACCAATATAAGTCACCACGCAAGGATGGTAAACAGGACTTCATCATCGATGAGCAACTTATAGCAGAATTTGCCGAGTTGGAAGAACACCAGTTCGACTGTTACAATCCATATTATAAAGATTGGGTCATGGGACTGTTTGGTGACCAGGATACATTGGCTCACTTTGAACCGCTGTTTACGAAATACTACAGCTGGTCTTTTCACTTTCCTGGCGGGCACACTCCTACAGCCGAAGAGGTTCACAAGTATCATGCTCCTTTGATAGAGAAGTTCATCATAGACCACCCAAAGCCAATTGACAGGACCCGTTATTTCATACACTTCAAGGGTGGTGAATACAAGTTGATTCATACAGCCTTTGATAGCGAGACCCAAGAGCGAGTTGTTGTTTACCAGGCCCTATATGGCGATAAGAAATACTGGGTACGTCCTGAAAAGATGTTCTTTGAGGTGATTGAACGAGATGGCAAGCGTTTCAACCGCTTCAAAGAAGTAGACTTGGATGACGTGATAGATGTCATCGTACAATAGAAACGGAGAATTACCTTGAAGACTACCAAAAACTGGCTGAACAACTCGACTCGATTATTAACACATTAAAGAAATAGAACACAAAATGAAGAAACTAATAACTATCTGCCTGCTGTCAGTTGCAATTATTATCCCAGGAAGAATAGACTGACACCGAGCACGGAGATAACGGCACCGAGGACCGAGCGCCAAGTAATCTTCTGATGGAATAACCAATAGGAAGGCAGGATGATAATGATGGGTGTCAGTGCCATCAATGTAGAAGCAATGCCAGCACTGGTGTATTGTACGGCCATCAGCGAGAATCCGACACCGACAAATGGACCGAAGATGGTAGTAGCAATAGCAACCGTCATTCCCTTACCATCGTGCAGTGCATCACACAATGGTTTAAACCCTTCACGGAAATAAAGCAAGATGCTGAAACCGATGATGCCCGCAATGCACCTCAGGAAGTTGGCACTAAAGGGAACGAGCCAGTCCGGCATCGTTCCTGTTTCATAATGGTCCATACCAATCTTACTCAACACAAGTCCTATACCTTGACAGAGTGCTGCACCTATAGCAAAGAGTACCCCATTAAGCGGTAACTTCAGCGAGACTTTATGGTGCTCGCCACGTCCTAACACAGAAATGCCGATACCGATGAGTGTTATGAACATGGCCACAATACTCATGGGTGTCATCTGTTGCCCCAGGGCAATCCATGCCA
>Ga0247609_10007710_pt1 | contig 10232 bp, 1 predicted proteins | sample 172DNAGHGlowgp2_FD_193487 | JGI IMG/M metagenome (GOLD analysis project Ga0247609, IMG submission 193487) | Sheep rumen microbial communities from Palmerston North, Manawatu-Wanganui, New Zealand - 1728 DNA GHGlow gp2 | ecosystem: Host-associated > Mammals > Digestive system > Stomach > Rumen ...
AATAAAATATAAATTAATTTAATTAAAAATCAAAATTAATTAAATATTTAAGTATCATGCGTAATTTTATGTTTACTTTCCCATTCTTCAATTTTAAGTGATCTTCCATTAGGAAACCAAGAAATAGATTCATTATCAATTTGCTCTTTAATATAAGATTCCAATCCGGAATATTCACTAGATTCTTTATCTTCCAAATAAAACGTATAGAAAAAATAATTAGCTACACTATGATCTTTTAAATGCTTTTCAAATCCTTCTTTACCTGGATAATATTTCTCTATTTTTTCTTTATCTAATCCGCATATGAAACAAATACTTTTCATATCATCTTCTTTATCTTCCCTAGTACTTCTTAAACTTTCAAAAGTATCAACTATTAATCCAGAGACCATTTGCCATGTGAGGCCTACCATGATGATTGTATAACTAATATCTAAAGCATACCTTACCATATCACCGTTTACATTTTCATTTTCTCCATTTCCACCGTCGTCTATGAAATTACCAAGATTTCCACCTGAAGTAAAAGTATTTGAATAAATGAAAACCATGCATATAAGGGGGCTATCACAAGAATTTTCAGGCATTATTTCTTGGAAATAATAAAAGATTATTAAAGAATAAAAATATATCAAAATAAAGAAAAAGATGAATGTATAAGCCAATTGAGCTATTGGATCTATTATAGCTCTGAAAACATATTGTAAAATTGGCTGACTTATAATAAATTCTATGAGATGGAAAGCAAAGAAGAATTTATGTTCTGCTATTCCCAATATGGCAAATACAAAATATAATAATGCATAAATTACTTTTATATCAAGTATTAGACGAATATATATCAAAACTTTTTTATAACTTTTTGTATTAAAAAAATAATTCATTCGATGTATTTCTATATTACTCATTTGGATTAATCGTTCTTCATAAATTTCTTTTAATTGATCAGTATATAAAGTTTTAAAAATCAAAATAGCTTCTCTTGTTAAGAATTCAAACAATTTAATAAAACTAAAGAATGCAATAATTATTCCCAAAATTGATAATATTAAATTAGAAGTGTAAGAATTAATTCCGAACAATTCAACATGATAAATAATATCAACTCTGTCATCATCTTTTTCAGTATTGTATCCAAAAAAAATTAATATATTCATTATAATAATTAAACAAAATCCAACATTTTGAACTTCATTTGGATAATCAAATAAGATCTTAAATAGGAAAATATTTTTGAACTTTTTTTGCAAAGAATCCAATTGCTTTATTTTATGATATATTTTATCCTTTTCATTCATTAAACTCATTAATTTAGTTTGCAAAGAAGTTCTTTTAGCATTGTCTTCAAAATTTTTTTTGTTGTTTTCATCAAATCCATCAAAAAAGGATAATTTTGGGCAATACACTTTAAAAACTATATCGTCTTTCAATATTTCTATACTTACTGAATTATTGGTATAATAATCCATTGCTCTTTTCAATAATATATAATTATTATATGATTCAATTTGTTCTTTGCTTAAACGATTGTCTTTCTTCATAAATGAAGCATATTTTTGGAATTCTGTGTCTTCTTTTTCAAAGGAAAGCAAATTTTGGATTAAAAAGTATAGATTAAATCCTGCTTCTGATACTATTTTTTTTTGTAAATCTTCTTCTGAATATTGGCTACAATTTTCATCTATATATAAAAAAAATTCACACTCTTTTTCTAATTTCATAAATATTTCTAAACTTTTTGAAAAAATTAATTCATAATTAAAATCTCGAAGAATTTTTTTTATAACATCATCTTTTGTTTTTCTTCCTTCGATAATTGATAAATATACCAAACTTATTTTAAATATAAATAATGATTTTTGATAGTCAGTTAATTTAGAAAAAAGCTTATTTTCTTCTGGATCAATTTGCCTTTTATCAGGAATATTTTTCTTATTAATATTATCAGTTTCTTCTCCATTTATAAGAGCAGTTAACCCCAGAGATTTAAATTTCTCTTTACCAAAAGTTGTTCCTAAATCTACTGTTGTCGTTTCTCTTTTATTACCACCAAATTCATTTTTTTCCTCGTTTTGGGTTTTATTTAAACCAGGATAAATAATTATTTCTCCAAGGATTTTATCAAATGATTCTATAATTTTTGTACTTATTAAATATTCCTGGTTTTTAAGACAAGGACCTTGCAAAAATTCGATAATAGTATCCAAACAAGATAAGAAACGTTCATAATATAAATTAATAAAATACTCTGAGAATTCTTGCCCATTTTCAAAAATGTTAGATAACTTACCTAATAACATTGATAAATATTCGACTAAAATATTCACGAAATTATAAGATAATCTATTAGTGGTTTGTTCTCTTAAGAAATTTTGTAAAACGGTATTATGGTTTTCTGCTAATAATTGCAGGTATCTGAATATATCTTTAATCATATTTAAATTCTCCATATCTATTTTAGGCTCCATTATATTTGCCTTATTTTTTAAATTTTCAAAAATATCTTTGTTAATAAAGTCTCTTATATGATGGAAAAAATTATCACTATTTTGTAAAGTTTGGAATAATTGAATAAATTTCTTTTGAACATCAGTATTTCCTCTATCTAATAAATTATTAAAAAAATGAATAATTATTGGAAAAGTATTATCGTCTAAAATTTTGTTACCTTCACATGCTATTTTTAAAAAGATTTCAATAGAACCATTATTTAAAAATAATTTTTGAATATGTTCTGAAAAAATCTCTTTTAATTCATTTAATTTATCTTTATAGAAAAAATCATATTCCATTCCACTTATATCTTCTGGTAAAATCTCAGGCTGTACTTCTATAATGTTTCCCATTAGCACAATTAATGAATTTATTTGTTCAGTATACTTAATTTTTTTGTAATTTTCTTGAATAAATTTTAAAAACACATTAGCTAAATGCATTTCTTTTTCTTGGGATTGATTACTTTCCACCAGGTCTTCCATATTAACTTCATTTTCTTTTGAAGAACGTTTTAATATCGCATGGAAATTTATTTTTGATTTTAAGTGCTTTGCTAAGACCATCGATTCTTTATTTATAGTTTCTGTTATTACTTGATTATTTTCGATATCATTTAATAAATATGAAGTAAATTCCATTATTAAATTAAATAAAATCTCATTTCCATCTGAATCATTTACTAAAATATTCCCTTCATTAATTAATAAGTATTGATTATATTTTTTTATATAAAAATTCAAATTTGTTTCACTTTTTGATAACTTTTGTTGCTCTGGAACTACAAATTTAGCAAAAAATTTGCTTAATTTATCGGCTTTTTGTCTCATGGTTTTAAAAACTTTTTTAAAAATATCCATATCTTTTTCTGTATATAAAGTATATACCAAAAATCTTCTCCAGATTTGTTCACTTTCGAAAAATTGTCCTTTATATTTTAGATATTCGGAAGTTGTCGTGAATTTATTTTTTAAATTGTATATTACAGGGAAAAGACTGTTTAAGAAATATTTATAAACTGATTTACGGAAAGAAGCTGCGATTAATTCGTATCCATCTTTTATAGTTTCATCATCACTTATATTGATACTTTTATTTTTAAAAAGAACATCTTCTGCGATATTTGTGAATAGTCCTGTGTCTTTCGTTTTCAGTACTTGGATTTGTGGACTATTTTTTGTAAGTTGGAAGCCTGATAAAAAACTAATATCTTCTTCTAAGATTTCATACATTTCTCTTATATTTTTTGAGATATTATTCATTTGGAATAAAAAGTGATGACCAAGATAATAATATAATTCTATGGCAACACCTTTTAATTTGTAATAGTATTTTAATTTGGGTATTAATTTTGTTGATTTTTCTAATTTTTCCGCTTTTAGATCTTCGATTAGTTCAATTGTATAAGGTAAAGGAATTCTTACAAATAATTTTTTGATTGTTTTTAGATTTATTAGATTCTTGATATGTTCCTTTAATCTCTGATTTTTTTTTGATAATCTATAAATGATAGTTAAAAAGTAGTAAGCAAATTGCAATGTATATAAGTATATAATATTTTTCTTTTTATCAGGTATATTTTCCAATTTATGATTTTCTTCAACATTATTTTTAAGAATTTCAAACTCTTCCAATATTTCAACGAATTTCCTCCTTAAAATATCTAAATAATTTGTTTCTGATAGTCTTGTAACTAAGTTTTTCATTAATTTTAAAGATAATATTGTTTTTTTCAAAATATTTTTATACTCTCTTTGATCTTTATATTCTATAATATTTTTTATTTCGAAAAATTTACCTTTAATAAATGTGAAATTTGATAGTTTTAATTGCTCTTTTAATATATCTATTAAAAAAGGAGTTTTCATCTTCAAATATTCTTCATTATAGGACAATTCAGTAATTAATTTATTCAATCCTAAATCTCTGAAATATTTATAATCAATAGTAAAATCAATAACTTCAATAATGCTATCATTTGGGGTCGATTTGTGAACTAAGGCCTCAAACAAACAAAAAATTTCCTTAATTAATTTTTCTAAAGAAGATTTATAGTTCATTAATTTGGCTTTTATTCTAAAATCTTTTTCGTTTTCTTTATCTTTATTTTTTACCTTTGATGATTCCTCCTTTATAACCTCATTATTAATAGAATTAGGATTTACTGAAATTTGATTCATATTATTAGTATAATAATTATTATCATGCTTCATAACAATTTTTTCAGTGCTATCATCAGGGAATTCTTGAGTAATTTCTCTCAAAAGTGAAGATAAAATATTTTCAATATTTAGTGAATGAAATATTGTTTGGATTAATTTAACTTCTTTAGTACTTAAATAATCATCTGTATATTTATCTTTTAACATATAAATAAATTTATATAAAGTTAAATAAACCGCGAAAAAATCTTTTTGTTCCGGATTAATCTCATTTACATTGACTTCCTCCAAATCCCGATATCCTTTAATATTATCTAATACTCTATCCCTTGTCATCCATTTTTCTGTTTTTTCTCCAAGAAGACCTAATTCGATAATGGATAAATTACATTGGTAATATTTATCCAAGTCTTCTTTCTTGTATAAAAGTAGCACATTTTTCAAACAATCAAAGATTTCTTTCCTTTGGGACATTAACCTCGTGAACATTCTTATTAAAACTTTGGTTAATTTATCATTAATATTCATTTCTAATATTCGTATAATTAAATCTTGCAAATCTTTAAATATTACTGCGTTCATATAAAAGATATCTAAATTAATTTCACTATATGGTCTATTAATTCTATAATAAAAGAAATCCTCGTCCTTAAATTTTATTAATTCTTTATTTACTTTATTTTTATCATTGTTAATATTTTCCATCTCGCTGAAATCCACAAAATTTTTTTGGTTGGTTTGATCCTCTGAAAAAAGAGAATTATCTAATAAATTCTCGTTGACTTTTTCGTTGTTATTTGCACCTAATAAAATATTTTGGACACCGTTGTTTTTATTTAATACTGAAAATATTTTCGGGATATTGTAGGAACCTTTTACGTGGTTGAAAAGTTGGTAATAATAGTATTCATCATCTAATAATACTTTATTTATGTGGTCCGATTCAAAAAAATATTGCTTTAATTTATTTAAAAGTTCTTTATTTAATGAATTTATATCCTTTCCTTTTTGAATCAATAAGGATTGAAGTATTTTATTATTTTCTTGTAAAAAATTTTCAAGTAAATATATACTCATATCTTCTTTTTTTATATCTAAAATATAGTTAATAACTTTTTCAATTTGTTTAAGAATGGATTTATATTCATTATTTTTATTATCTTTATCTTTCGAGAAAATTTCTTTTAAATCTTTTAATTTTTCCATTAAATAATTTATATTTGATTGTGTCAATACATCGGTATTAGTCGTATTTTTAAAATTTTGAGTGACGATATTTTTATTTTCAGTATTATAATCAATATTATTTATAATTAAACTATTCAAAAAGAAATCATTTATTCTATCCAAGACAAATAATAAATATTCCTCACCAGTTGGATTATCAAAATTAAATTCTATATATTTATAACCAAATTTATAATAGAACGAATTTAAATTTTTATTTGATATAATTTTTTTATTTTTTTCATTTTTAACATTATTATTCATATTATTTTGTTCCTGAATATTTTCCTCTTTTTCATCTTCGATTTCTTCCTCATCATTTTCTTCCTTATTTTTATCACCTTTTTCTTCCTCATTTTTTTTAGGATTATAACTCGATTTATTCATTAAAATTTCCTCTCCATGGATAACATTATATTTAACTTCGTCTTTTAAATTATGTAATTTTCTGTTCAAATCCTCATTTTCTACTTCACTTATATCCATAGGAGTATATATAACGTTTTCATAAAGACGTAATTTAATTATATTCAATATCATGTTTATATTGGCAGAATTTACAATGATTTTTCCATATTTGATGTTATTAAGAATAAATAATGATAAACATAGAATTAAATTTAATTTATCTAAAGGAATATAACTCCTAACTTTTCCTTTATTCACTCGCTCAACTTGGAAATTACTATTTATTACTTTTATTAACGAGGGATATATAGTTATTATATGAGGTTCTATATCTATATAAGTGAAATTTAATATATTAATCAATCCTTCTAATATCTCTTGGTTAATTTCCATTCTACTTATATGGTATATTAAATGATCCAAAGGGAATAATTCTCTTATTTTTTCAATACAAACATAATTTCTACCATAGCATAAATCCGCGAATAAATTTAATTGAACGGCTAAATATTTTATTATTTTTTGCTCATATGGAATTTGACTATCAGAAAATTCAATTAAGGATTTTTGAACATAAGTATCGTTATCATTTTTAAAAACGACTAAAAATTGAATATCGTCATATAAAGGCTTGATTTTTAATAAAAACCTATCTTTTCCATTAATAAATATTTCTTCGAAAATATATTGTTGATTGGATGTAATCCCGACATCTCCTGTTTTTAAAAATTTAGACAATGTTGATAAATTTTTTGTGTCATATTTATCACTATCATTTAAATAATTCAGAACTTTTCCAATGACATTATCATTATCACTATCTTCTTCCAAATTATTTTTATTATTTCTCACTAAATTATTATTCCCTTTCGATAAAGAATTCATGACCTTTTCATTATCTTTTATAATATCCAAAAGGCATTTTGAAGCATCTTCATAATCAAGTAAGAAATGAATAAATAAATTTTTTTCATTATTTTCTTTATAGACTCTTCTTTTATTGTCTGGATGGTCTTTACACATTGCGGAAATAAATTGAAAACTAAATTTGATAGACTCATTTAAATATTTCCATATATCTAATAATAAATTATTATCTTTCGTGTTTAAATTTTTTTTTGCACTTCGCGTAGATAATTTCATTTTTCTATTATCTTTTTGGTTATTAATATTCATATTCATATCTTCATTTACATTTTTTTGTTGAGGGATTTTTAAAGGTTCATTAAATTTAGTTAAAATTTCTTTGGCTTTTTCCAAAAAATAAAAAGTTTTTTCTAAAAAGCGTTGATCATAAAGAAATTGTTGTCGATAAAATATAGGTTTTCCTGCTGACATTGATATATCAAATTTTCTTGTGAAATTATTGAGACAATAATCCCTCAAATTTTTAAAGCATCGACGAAGCAAGAAAAGATTATCTTTTAAAATTTTTAATCTATCTTCTGGTCTATCTTTAGCAGGAATGCCACTTCTATTCATGTTATTAATATTCATGGAAATATTATTATTTTCTAGATTACTATTATTTCCAATATCTTTAGAAGCACGCCTGAAAGCTAAAGCATTTGTTTTAAACATTTGTTCAAATTCATTTACAACTAATTGAATTGTATTTGATAATATATCACTAAAATATAATACTAATCTTATTTCCCAGGATTGATCTGAGTTTGATGGTACTAAACGGATTAAATCGCAATCATACGGAGTTTTACTCAAAGATAAATTTTGCACTATGATACTTTTTTCTTCTTGGTCTTCTTCGTTATTACTATATTTATTACTTGCGGTTTTGATGTTTTTCGGGGTTTTTTTGAGCTTATTATTTATTTGGTCAAAACATAAAAATTTTTGGCTTTTTACGTGGAATATTCTCAAAATTTCTTTGTTTTTAATTTTATAAATATTTTCTTCTTTTTCATCTTTATCACCTGATTTTTTTTTGCTATTTTTTTTGTTTTTATCTTCCTTGCTTGATAAATTTTTACCTTTCTTTTCCATAGGTATATCCTTTAGTTTGAATTCAACTCCGGAACTTTTAGCATCATAATATGAATTTTCGTTTAATATTTTATAACTTTCCATAAACATCCAATTACAATTTTCATCAGGTTCGTCTAATAATATTAAAGAACCTGATGTTTTCTCGTTATTGAAATCATAAACTTCTATTTTTTTAATTTCGATATTTTTTGTGTTTTCATTATCTTTTGATTTGGAATCACTTTCTTTAAAGCCTAAATATTTATGTGTGGTCGCATGTAAAAATCTTAGTATTTTATGATATTGAACATAGGAGGATAATTTTAAATCAGCCTTCATTTGAATTTTCTTTTTTATGTTGTCATCATCTATATCCCTTATATCATTACTAGCTTCACATTGTTCTACATAGAATAAGCCATATATATTATTTAATGAATTATTTTTATCTATTGAATCAAATGTGATTATATAATTATTTTGTCTTTTCATTCTATTTTTTTCTCTATTTCTAGCATATCTTGTTGAATATTTACTTCTCACTTTAAATGACTCGGTTCTTTTTTTATTTGTTACACTTGCTTCGTATTTTCTTTCATCTTCGGTTTCTTTATCTAAATTAAAGCCCATATTAAAGTTTTCTTTTTTCCTTGAATTGAAAATATCATTTGCGAAATTAGGCCTTATAGTCAAATGCTTTTCGATACTTTGACAAACAAGCCAAACTGGGGAAGAAAATGATAACATACCAGATGAAGGGTCTATATAATTTGAGCAAATTTTTATTTTAAAAGGAAAACTGTTACTTTGGCTTTCTGTAAAACCTAATACATAATTCTTGACATATCTATTTTCGCCAGCTGTATCAAAATTATTGTTAATATTATTATTTATATTATTAGTATTTATGAAATTATTATCAATTCTACTTTGATCTTCTTTATTTCTTGATTCAATAAAGGGTTTTGATTTTAAACTTGATTTCTGTAACCTTCGTAGTTCATTAATTTTTTCCATATCAAATTTAGAACTATCATTTACATTAATATTTGTTATGTTATTAGCAGCAATATTTGTTACATTATTATTAATATTATTTAACATAGATTCATTAGCACTTCTACCAGTATTTTCTTTGACTGTTAAAAAATGATTGTTACTCCACAAATTTTTTTCTTTCTTACAAATATATAAATTCTGATTGCTAAAAACATATCTAACATTATTATCTAAAGAACTCCAAGGCGAAAATAAAAAAATGCATTCATCAGAATAATGTTCAGTCAAAATTAATTTTGAGGTTTTTACATTAAAAGTCACGAAGTTTTGGGACTCGAAATGAATTAGAATGAAATCCTTTTTGAAACATATTGGTTGGCCTATATCGTTCAAAAAAAGATCTTTTTCATTGTATACTTCTTGCTTTATTTCTTGATATGTTGAAATTAATTTTGTTATATTATCTTTCAATTCAAGGCTGTTATCAATGAATGAGCTATGATTTATTTTATCTTTAACTAAGGCAAGTTTTTCTTCTAAAATCGTTTTGTTTTTAATAAAGTCTTCTTTCATTTTAGGGAATATGATAAATAATTTATTAATAAAATCCTTTAGAAATATGTTATTTCCTGTTATATTTAGCTGTTCTATTTCGATATAGTTTTTTCCAACCATATTAAATCCATTTGCTTTTAATATATTACGCATGTGATCTTTAGAATTAAATTCTATGTATATTATATCACCATATTTTATTTTTTGGTGCTGTTCATATTCAGACATATTGCTTTATTTGTTATTGTTTATTTAATAAATCAATATACTTTAAATTTAAATTAAAAAGAAAATTTAAATAATAAAATTTGAAATGGGGATTGGGGATTGGGGATTGGGGATTGGGGATTGGGGATTGGGCCCAATCCCCAATCCCCAATCCCCAATCCCCAATCCCCA
>Ga0247609_10007712_pt1 | contig 10232 bp, 11 predicted proteins | sample 172DNAGHGlowgp2_FD_193487 | JGI IMG/M metagenome (GOLD analysis project Ga0247609, IMG submission 193487) | Sheep rumen microbial communities from Palmerston North, Manawatu-Wanganui, New Zealand - 1728 DNA GHGlow gp2 | ecosystem: Host-associated > Mammals > Digestive system > Stomach > Rumen ...
CAGGCTTGGCAACTTTCGCTTATCCGACATTGAAGAAAATCTGCGGGGACGGCGGCTATCGTGGCTCTTTACTTAAGCGTTTATGAACACCTGTTCTAATGAAAACCAATTCAAAGAATGGGCAAGAGAGCATCTGACAGAAGATAAATAAAATTTCATAGTAATTTAAAGTATTCACACAAGAAAAAGTCTCGGCAAAAGAATCGTCGAGACTTTTTCTTTTATGCTAATCGTGAATGAAGGAAAGGATAAATGTCGCATGATTTGCGACATATTTTTTTCATCGACTAAAATTTTAGTTGAAAGAAAAGTTAATAACTACAATGATAATTTCTCCGTGTACTTCCAATCATGAAAAATAAGAATATGCGATAATAACAGCAAAAAGGAGTGAAAGCGATATACCGCCGGTTTTGTTGGATGAGAAGAAAATGCTGATCGGTTTGAACATTGGCTATTATCGCAGAGCACGTCACATGACGCAGATAGAGCTGGCGGAAGCGTTAAACATAAGCAGTAATTATTTGTCGCAGGTAGAACGCGGTTGTAAATTGCTAATGTTCGTGTGATTTTGGGTGCTTGTCGCATGACGGGCGACCTTTCATTGAAATGTACGAGCTATAATACAAAAAAATTTACTGGAGGCGGTTTATGTGAAAGAGATTCTTCTGATGCTACTTATCGTGGTTTACTTGGGATTTGGCTACTGGGCGATTCAATACATCAAGGTCAACATAATGGGAGTTACCGCCGAATATTACACTGATACTATTGCCTTTTACGGACAACGCTTGGTTTTCGCGGCAATGCTCGGATGGGTAGCGATACCCATTGCATTCATTCATAAAACGTTTATTGCGAAGGAATAAAGTTTGCCGAGTAGAGGGCGCAGTTATGTGTCCTCTAAATTTTTGTGAGGAGAATGGTCATGCTAAAAGAACTTAAAGAAAAAATTTGCTCGGTGCTTAATGATTGGATTTTCGACCAAGATAAAATGGCTGAGATTATTTTAGAGGAGCTAAATGAACATATCAAACTAGATGAGTTAGCTGGCTCTGAAGTAACTTTCGAGTTCATTGATGAACTCACAGAAGAAGAAATAATTACAATCGAATCCGAAGAAAAAGGATCTACAGAAGAAGGAGAGATACTGGCGGTAACAATCGCAGACAATCCAGACGTTTTCAAAATCGTGTTCGTTCAGGACGCCATGAAGCGTTTCATTTCAAGTGTTAATCCCTTTGAAGCCAGAGATAGAATTAAAGGGATAGCCAAGCACGAAGCGTTCCACGTAAGACAATACAACTACATGATAAAAAAAGGAGGCATGGACGCTATCGGTCGTTTCGCTCTCTACAGCAAGCAGAATCATTACGATGATAACTTACTGGAAGAAGGTGCGGTAAGATACCAATACTTCGATGAAGAGCAGGATTTCTCTGTCTTTGATAGATTCATTGAGCCTAAAACATTAGCCGCAAAAAAAAATAGCCCGCGTTAAGCGAGCCGACAAACTTCGTTATGTGCGAGGTTTATTTTTTTCTTTCCTTAAAGTCTTTGTCTATGTCCTTACGCCAAGAGTCGTCGTCAAAAAGTTTATCGAAGTCTAAATTGGGTGGTGCGGCGAAGGCGGCAGCGAAATTACTGATAGCTCCGAATCCTTGCGCTATGCCTTTACTGTCGGCATGATAGTTGACTGCGCGGCGAGCATCAATGCCAATGTGAGACGCCACTTCTACCGCGTCAATATTTGCTCCGAGAAAGATGAATTCCCAACCGAGCTCTTTTTGCTTTGTGATTAATTCCTTGATTTCCCTATAGTTAAACTTGTGGCTGGCATTTTCCATACCGTCAGTAGTGATAACGAACAGCGTTTTTTGCGGACGGTCTTCTTCGCGCGCGTATTTGTGAATGTTCTTGATGTGTTTAATCGAATCACCAACAGCGTCCAAAAGAGCTGTGGTTCCGCGTACTTCGTAGTCTTTTTCTGTCAAGGGTTTGACATCAGCAAGCGGAATCCTGTCATGCAGAACAATGGACTCGTGGTCAAAAAGAACGGTAGAAACAAGAGCATTGCCTTCAGTCTCTGTTTGTTGCTTTTTAATCATGGAGTTGAAGCCGCCGATTGTGTCAGATTCGAGACCCGCCATAGAACCGGAGCGGTCAAGGATAAATACCAATTCTGTAAGATTTTTCATTTCAATCATCCTCCTTATGTTGGAATTATAGCTCAACGACCAAAGCGATTGGTCGCCCTTTAAGCGACAAATCAGCCACCGAGCAAGGGTTGATCGTACTTGTAGAGAATTTGATTAACCAAGTCCACGTCGAAGATTTTGTACTCAATGAAGAAAGAAACAATTACGTCGGCGAGATTTGCTTTGCTGAGAGTGAAACCCGCAACTGCCAATAAATCTTCCGTTTTTTCAAAGTCGAGTTTGAGAGCAATGGCAAAAGCTAGCACGGTTTGCTTGCTGGGCTTGTATTCGGGGTTATTTGCAATCTTGGAGAAGTGTCTGCGGTCAATATTGGCGCGGGTGTACACCGTTGAATTTTTTTCGCCGCTCTCTTTGATGAACTTCAAAAGCATTTCAGAAAAAGTTTCTTGACCGGTTCGGGCTTGGGCTAATAGTTGCTTGAAATCTATCTCATCAAGCTCTACCCCTCCGAAAGCCCCTTGCATTGTCACGCTCTGGGGCTTTTTTTCTTCTTTAAAATTTTTAGCAATGTAAGCTGATACGAGACTTTCAATATTTTTGATGTCGGGCATGAATGTTACCTCCAATGCCAAAAGGAGCACAGACCTAAGCCCGTGCTCTTTAAGAATTTTTTCCGTAAATTTTATCTGGTGATAATGTCTTAACGTGAAGTGTCCAATAACGCTTGACCGTTGCTGAATGCTTCTTCAAATTCCTTATCGTTCAATTTACCTTCGTCACTTTGCAAGCTGGTGTTGAGGAGGCAGTTAATCGCCTCTGCGAATTTGTACGCGGTAAAAACGATTTTTTCTTCGTCGTTGGAATAATTGTTGCAATCGTAACCGCGTCTTTTGGTTACTGCGATCATTTCTTTAAGTGCGGGCTTGAAAAGTTCTTCTAGATTTTTAAGCAGAAGAGTCATTTGCTCAGCACGGCTACCCGTTGATGTCATGAGTGAGCGGAAATTTTCTACATCCTCATTGCGTTCAGGGATTTTTTTCTGCACGGGTTTTGGTTTGAACCAGTCAAGTAATGCTCGAAAAGGATTGCCAATAGCTCCGCTAATGCCACCAAAAACAAACTGTGGTCCAAGTGCCGCAAATGTTAATCCTTTGCCCTCGAACCGAACGGAATTTTTATCCTTCGCTTCTGCTCCTAATGTTTCGGTTATTCCAAAAACACCGATTGATTCCAAAGTTCCCTCGTTTACTGATTTTATGCCATCCTCAAGCAAGATCGAAACTTTTTTGATAGTATTTTCCATATCGGGCAACGTGTCGTTGAATTGAATGATTCGTTCTTTCTCTTCGTCGTTGTACGCAATAACTTCGACGTTTGTCAAGCGTGAATAGTGTCCGTTAAAGCGTCGAAGACTTCCCTGTAAAATTGAAAGTTTTGTTGCACCTAAATTCTTGATTTGTTTTTCGGCACGTTCGAGTATACGTTCCAATCGTTTTACCGTATCGCCCCCTGCCTTTTGCGTAGCCACACGGATTTTTTTTGCTTTATCAGCTCTGTTGCTAATATTGTCGTTTGCCACGTAAGAAATCCTCCCTTAAATTAAAGTATCACGACTTTGCAGTCTGTTGAACTTCCGACATAAGCAGATTGACTTCATCAAGAAGACCTTGAAGAGAATGCCCCAGTTTTTGCAGACGAGCTTTTTTTGACTTGAATTCGGCAAGTTTATCGTCGGCATTTTTGATCTGAGGAGCGAGGAGCTCGTTCATTTTGCTTTGAGCCGATTCTGTTATTTGGGTGCAAACTTTTTCAGCTATGTCGTCAAAGTTGCCTTGAATCTGCTTGCGTGCTTTGCGGAGATTTTCTTCTATCTCTCTGCGCTTTTCCCCCGCCGTCAATATATCGTGAATGGTCATGAAAATTGATGCCGCCATAGCAACCCAACCGAGATATTTGGCGAATTTGACTGCTTCCCAAGGGACGAACTTGTAATCGAAGAAATGCCCCACATCCTTAACCAGTTCAGAGGCATTCGCGCCCAAAATTGTTGTCTTGGTAGCGTCTTTGGTATTGAACGCAATGTCCTTGATAAAACTGCCGTTACCCAAAGAGGGCAATTTATTTTCGTCGGGCGCAGATGTTTTAAAATCCAAATTTACTTGAACTCTTTCGGCAAAAGAAGATTTGTTAATCAGAGAAATTTCTTGGTCAATCTCTTCACAAACGGAAATAAGACGGTCACAAATTTTTTTCTCGTAAGCAACAATGTCGCTATCAACTTGATTTTTGGACTCTTCAAGCTTGCGCTTCGCCTCATCTTCGGTGATACCCTCGACAATTTCGCTTGCGGCATTGGAACCTTCAGTCCTAATCTTCGAGCGAAGTGTATCGACGATTTCGGTTATCTCGGCATTAATTTTCCGTTTGCCGTCTTGTAGTGTTTTCTGATGACGTTTCAAAAGTTCTTCGGCAGCCTCAATGTCGCGGTCAACGCTAAAGTCTTCAGATTCGTCGATAACGTTTGTGATTGCATTTTTGAGCGTTTCCAACGGGGCTTGAATTTTTGAAAGAACGCCGCGACTTGCCACGAATGAATTCAGATTAGCGACAAATTTTTCAAAGCCGCTTTGTTCCAAAAGTAAAGTTTTAAGCTCGGCGTCGGTCTCTTCTTGCCAAGCAAAGTAAGATTCGGTATCAAGGAAAGACAGATACAAATTTTCCCTTGTGAATGGCACGATAACTTTTTGCAAGTCATCGGCGATAATTTCCTGCTGTTCGGGCGTATTGCCCTTAGCCGTCCTATCCATTTTATTGACAACCAGCACCATATTTTTGCCGCGATCCTGCTCAACCGCAAGTTTGCGAAAATGATTGCCCATGCGGTCATCAAAGCCCTCGTTGGTGACGACGAAAATAAGCAGAGCCGCATGATTGATTTCGTAATAAGATTTTTCGTCGTGGTCGGGACGCAGTTCAGTATGAATGCCGGGTGTGTCAATAATTTCAAGGTCGCCCCAAGTGTAAGTGTGAGCTTCTTGAGTTTTAATTCCCGCGCCAATTTCCGTTTCAATACCCGATAACATCTTGATAATACTGGATTTGCCGGAGCTGTATTGCCCGACGAACACCAGCTTAATCGCGCCGTCGGGAGGCTTCATTGTTTCGGGCAAGGGAAGGAAATTTAAACCTAAGTCTGCGTACTCCGAAAAAATCTTGCGTGTTTTGTCCAAAAGTTTGCCGCCGCGCGCCATAAAATCTTCGAGCTGAAAATTGGTCATGTAAACGCCTCCTTAATTGAGGAATACAACGGGATCTGCGAAAATCTGTTGCGTAAGCTGAATTTGTTTGGCTGTGAAGTTTCTGTTTCGCGGCAAGACAATCAAGAACATGTCGCCGTTAGTCTCGTCTTCAACAAACTTGGTAAACGCAAATTCATATCCCAGAATCTTTTTGCTCACGAACTCTTGCTCTTGAGAAAATCGCTGTTCGCTGTCAGTCACTTTTAAGACAGTCACGGGCTCACCAAGCAGATTAGCCAACTTGCGCCGATTAATTTCCGACAAATTGCTTTCGTTGATGATTAAAAATTCTTCGCCGACGATTCTGTATGTAGCAACTTCTTTAAATTCATTGGGATTAATTTTGGAATACTCTGCCGCCCTGATGAGCAATGAGAAATTCAATTCGTAGTAATGATTGTTTAAAGTATCGGCGACCAGATTTTGAGCATAGGCGAGGTTGAAAAACATATCTTGCATTGAATCCAATGTGTCACGGAAGCCGCCGATTTGTTCTCCGTGAATATTCTCGTTGATTACTTTGAGCATTCCAGCCTCGATATTGGCAATTATTTCGTCGCGGGATTTTTCCAGTGCTTCACGCAACTCTTCTTTAGCCTCACGAATTTTTGTTGAACGACTTTTCCCGAAGAGTATGCTAAATATTGTACCACCGATTGCAAATGGCAAGCTGAATGGAGCAGCAAGAATCGCCAGTTTTCCAGCTGTTCTTATAAAATCTTCACTTGTGTCGGGCAGAGAAATCTTCGGAGCTTTAAAAGTCACGCCAGAGTATTTCAAATCTTGAACCAGTTCGTCGCTAAGTGCACGCATCTTTTCAGTTGCCGATTCGCCAACGCTGACGATAAAATCTTTACAACGTTCGTCGAGGTTCATTTGTACGATCGCGTTATTCCAGTAGGCAGATGCTTCTTCTCCATCGTCGTAATAATTGTTCACCGCGTAATTAATCTTAGAATTCAATTCGTTTCTAAGCGTCTGGATGAAATCGTTGTAGCGGCTTTGAACTCTTTCGACGAAACCCTTATTCCAATTATCGAGTTGTTCAATCTTATCTCCGTAGCTCATCCAAGTTATGACGCTTTCTGCGCTGTGAGCGTAAAGAGTAGCTATTGACTCTTGCAGGGGTCTGGCAACCGCGTCAATGAAGGTTTTGATACGAATGAATTTGCCGTCCTGCTTTACCTTTTCCAAAATAAAATTTTCTACAGCTTCAAAGTTGCTGAGTTTGTAAAGCTCAGCGTCATTTTCACGTTGAGAGAAAAACGCCGATTGAAGGTGAGAATACACGAAGGGAATATCCTCGAAGTCATAACCTTTGCCGTGGGAAAATTCTTTGAACTGCTCAACAATCTCTTGAAGACGTTGCTTGTCGCCGATTTTCTTTTGCAACTGACGAATATCCAATTTGCGTTTGGCACTTGCGCTGTCAGGCGATAAAACTTGCTTGACGTTGACGATACCCAAAACTGGCTTGCCGAGTTTCTTAAGTTCGCCGAGTCGTTCAGCTTCGTAAGGTTGTGGCGCGTCGTCAGTCAAAAGGAATAACGCTAAATCTGCATCTTCAGCCGCCGCCAGCGCAAGATTATCGTCTTTTTCTCCGCCAAATGAGCAAGTACCGGGCACATCAAAAATTTTCAACCCGTTCCAATGATAAGCTCGGACATCAAGCGTTGTGCGTTGAGCACCCTTTCCAATTGAAGAGCCGTCACCGTGGCGAAGAATTTCCATGAGCGTTGATTTACCTGCCATTGTGCGTCCGTACAGGACGATTGTAAATTCGCCCATTTTTTCTTTCAAGCTCCGCAGGTTATCGGCAACTTTACTTACGGTTTGTTGTTCCCGGTTTCTTATCTCGCCAAGTTGTTTGCTCAATTGCTTGTCGTTTTCGAGACGCTTAATTTGATTTTGTTGACGTTGAGTCTCGCGAAGTTTTTCCCGTTCGTTGCGAAGGGCTTCTTGCATTTTTTCAAAGCTTTCATGAGCAAGATTATAGCCTTGTTGAGCATACTCACGGCAAACCGCTAATTCTTGTTGAATCTGTTCCAATGATACTCCTCCTTGTCATTTGTTTTATTCGAGTCACTTACTAATATTGCATTAGCCATTTCTGTTGGCAATTCCTGTTTAACAATTGGATTGCTTGCCTCAGTGATGTCAATAGTTGTTGGTGAATCCATAACTTTCATCATCACTTCAAAGCTTCTCATAAATCTTCATTCCAAATAATTTTTTCCTATGTTGATTATAAATCAATGATAAAGTTTACTTGTCGCCTGATAAGCGACAAATACGCATTTGTTACAGCAAAAATCTTCTAATCATTGTTAAGAGGTTTCCACCACATATTTTTTTCCAAGTCGCTGAAAGTTACAAGCATTGTAATATCTATTTGCAAGCCGTCTGCTATATCAAACAACAATGAGATGGAAATGTTGTCATTGTATCTGCTACGCTCAATTTTACTCATAGCACTAACACTTAGGCTAGGTGTTGTTGGTAAAGTCAAGTAAAAGAAAAGACACAAGCAATTATTTGATACAATAAGTTTGAAAAGGTGAATGCTCATGTCAAATTTATTAATGGAGCAGAATAAAAATTCTGTTTGAGAAGCCCAAAAAAGTCGGACGACCAGCATTCAATCCTCGCACTGTTCTTAATGGGATTATGTGGATACTGGCAAGCGGAGCGCGTTGGCGAGATTTACCCGCTCGTTACGGCAACTGGAACAGCATCTATCATAAATTCCGTCAATGGAGCGAGAGCGGCTTGTTTCAGTTACTGGTGCAATCGGGTCGTCGCGCGGCGGCAAGAACACCAAAGTTCACGTCCTTATCAATGCGAGAATGCAACTTTTGAACGTGATCTTGACCGGCGGACTTTCTTCACGACTCTGAACCGGCACTTGAATTGTTTGAGGGCATCAAGCTTTCGGGCAAGGTAGTTCTCGCAGACCGCGCTTACTCTTGTGATAAAATTCGCTCTTTCCTCCATTCTCACGGGGCAACTATTTGCATTCCCGACAAAGCCAATTACCCCTAGTTTTTTTATAACTCCCGTGAATAATCAAGCTAAGTGCAACATAGTAGAAAAATATACTTCCCACGGTGTTCTATAACTCAAACATTTTCTAGGACGGTGATTTAGTAGGTCAACGACTTTTTGTAAGTCTTCATCGGTGAGTTTGTTGAAGTCGTAGCCTTTAGGAAAATACTCGCGAAGCAAACCGTTGGTATTCTCGTTGGTGCCGCGTTGCCACGGTTGATGTGGCGGTGGAAAGTAGAACTCTACGCCCAATTCCGTCGTTACTTTGCCGTGAAGTTGGAATTCTCTGCCGCGGTCGGGTGTTATCGTGTGTAATGCTTCTCCTTGCAATGCTTTAATCATCGCCGCTTCCACTTCTTTGCTACCGACTCGTTCCAACTTCCGACAGAGTAGAAAGCGACTTTTTCTGTCGACTAAATTCAGCAGACCCGATTTACGATTAAAACCCACGATTGTGTCTGCTTCCCAATCACCTCGTCTACTTCGTTCATTTGCCTCAATCGGGCGCGATGCAAGCTCATTACTGATTGGTATTTTGCCGCGATTAGAAACGTAGCCTTTAGGACGACGCGGCTTACCACGATGCCGCAGTTTACGTATTGCTCCGCGATTGCCTTCAGAACGTTTTTGCTCAGGCGTGTCGAACATTGCCGCATAGATTGCCCGATATATTGTCTTGTAACTTATCTGAATGGGGTAATTTTCGATCTTTAGACGAGCGGCGATTTGTTCAGGCGACCACTGACAACCGAGAAATAATTTTTTCACCAACGCGAATAACTCTAGATTTTCAAGTAACTTGTGCGGACGACATTTCTTGCGTCTTCGCTTGTAACGCGCTTGCGCTCTAATTGGCATATATTCATCTTTGTTGCGAGCAAGTTCACGAGAAATGGTTGATTTGTTTCTGCCAAGCAACTTAGCGATTTGGCAAAGACTTAACCCTTGCACCAGATAAATCAGTAGCCATTCGCGCTCTTGTATGCTAAGATGTTTGTAACTCATGGTGCTCCCTGCTTTCTTTTTGAGTTATAAACATATTAGCAGGAAACTATGAGTTTTTCACTTGTTGCACTTAGATTGTACATTCAGCCCCTCAGAAAAGAGATTCTATCGCTGTCAAAAGTCTCAGTATTTTTCAAGAGTTGGATAGTGGCATTTGAGTTTATTACGATTATTATTGGTAATCGCAATCGAAGGATTGAGGAGCTGGATAAAATTTCTGCGCGGGAATTGCCCAGAGCGGGCGTCGTCACTGGAAAAGTCATGGCGTTGTTTCAGATGTTGGCGTCGATGGATTTAATGGAGCCGGTAAATTTTTCAGCGAGCATGGGGAAATTGTTTTTCGACACGGCGGGCGACCCAATGCCCGAACAATTCGATATTTTATTGAAAATCGCGAGCCTTGACCAAATAATTTTCGGAACAGATTATCCGTATGTGCCCGCGCAGGTTGTTTTGGGCAGGAAAAAACTTTTCGACGCTGAACTTAAACGACATGGCTTGACGGGAAAAATTTACGTCGAAAACGCACGAATGCTGTTGGAGATTTGAGCAATGCGAAAATTTTTGGCGATATTGGGAGTGATTTTAATGTTTCAGGCAACGGCAAATGCAAAGTCAATCCGAACGCCGGAAGGAAATATGCCGCGAGTGCAATGGGCGGTTGTTGAATCGACTGCGGGCACAATGTCACAGATGATAGAAATTGGCGCAAGGGTATTGGCAC
>Ga0247609_10007713_pt1 | contig 10231 bp, 16 predicted proteins | sample 172DNAGHGlowgp2_FD_193487 | JGI IMG/M metagenome (GOLD analysis project Ga0247609, IMG submission 193487) | Sheep rumen microbial communities from Palmerston North, Manawatu-Wanganui, New Zealand - 1728 DNA GHGlow gp2 | ecosystem: Host-associated > Mammals > Digestive system > Stomach > Rumen ...
GGCGTGATTCCACTTGATTCTATTCCGCTGAGATACTGACTATTCCATCTCAAACGAACGTGGCTACATCCTGACGTATCTCTATAAATGCACTGGACAACTCCTCCAGGCGGCATAAATGATAGCATAGTATGTTCTCCTATTTTCTGTATTTACAACATACGAAAAAACCCCGTGGATTCGTCCACGGGGAAGGAGCAAGACAAAGGAAACTATCCTGATGGTAACATATTCCATCTATTGATGAAATAGGTAACGTATTTTTCTTTTCCTGTAACGCAATAAAAATAATGCAAGCATAAAAACAAATTTGACGGATACTGAGGATCGCCTTCCTGTGCTATCTGCCAAATTTTATCTGCTTTAGCAAAAGGCCTTTTGTTTAAAATCTTTCCTTCTGGGTTCCATCTGCCAAACCAATACAGCATTTCTTTATCATGTTCATTAAGCAATTCTTTACGCGTATACCAAAAGTACATTAACTTGATTTGCATCTTCGCTTTAAAGTACTTTCTGATATAGGCATTTGCGAACTCTTCCTCAAAATCAGCATTCTGTTTCCAATGCAGATACATTGATCTGTCTGACAAAAGATGAAGATTTCCATCCTCCTCTGCCTGTCTTTTCAGTTCAGTTATCATTGCGCTGATAATTGCTTTCTGTTGTTCAGTCATATCTGCCTTTATTAAGAAGATTTTCTAAAGATGCAATTCTGTCATTTTTTGTCTCATTATGCTCTTTCATTACGTCAACGTATTTTACAAGTTCTTGCTTTCTTGCTTTTTCTGCAGCAACACCGTCATAATATTGCTTTTCTGAAATAATGTCAGTATGTCTTCCTGTTCGCATATTAAAGAAAACAGAAATTCTGTCTCTTTCGCCACGAAGAATATAATTTAATTCAGACATTGACCACGAAGCATCACTAAAAAATTCATATTTCCGTATTTCGTCACGATTATAAAATTTTCTTCCCATGCATTGATGCAAAGTAAAATAGTAGTATCTTTCATTACTGTCTCGCATCTTTCTGTCCATGTCACGATAAATTGTCTTTTCAGGTTTAAATGCTTTTCTTGAAAGAACTTTCGCTGTTTCTGGTTTACAAAAATACTCAAGCATTTCTCTTTCATTTTTTGTAAACAAGTACTTTCCTAGCTGCCAATACAAAACTTTTACTTGCAATTTAAGTAAAAGAATCTTACATAAGATAAAATTTGCATATTCTTCTTCAAAGTCAAGGTTCTGCTTAAACTGTCTATACAATTCATCATCATTTAACAGTTTAAAACAGTCGCAGCGTTCTGCTTCATTTCTTACAATTTCTTCTGCTTCTTTAATGTAATTCTTTATTTCTGCTTCTGCATTCTTTGTCCAAGCATAGCCATATCGTTTAAATTCTTGAAGTGAAGATTCATTAGGCACTGTATTGAGACTCCGTGTTACTGTCAAGCAAACTGAAATTCAAAGGTTCACCACACTGATAAAAACCTTCCATCTTGCCAAGACTTCTTAATGTAGGAATCTTGCAGTGGTCAATGTAATATCTTACTGCTTCATCGGAAGTCATAAATTCAATTACATCTTTTATGGTTTTATCTTCCATCTTCATGCTGTTAAATTCAGTCATAGAAGGACCAAAATTCTTAATGAAGTCAATAGCGCCTTCCACGCTGAAAGAAATCTGCATGTGAGAACCACGGTTAGAAACTGCGCCTTCCGTAACTTTATCAAAACTCTTCAAGGACTTGTTTGTCAAGATAATGACTGCGCCTGTGAAGTAGAACATATCAGGAAAAGTGCCGCCTGCTTCATGCGATACAGTGAGTCGTCTATTATCCTTGTCTCTTACATAAGCATTCATTCTTTCTTGAATAAAAGAATTGTCTTTACAGTTGTAGTTAGAAACAGGAATACAGTCATGGTTTTTCTTCTGCCACTGCAGAATACGAACTGGCTTAGATTCTGTACATGCCTTCAACAAGGAAGCACCATCTTTGCCGTCCTGAAGAATGGAGTTTACGTCGTCAATGACAATAATTTCATCATTGTGATGCCACATCTTGCGATAAAGTTCATACGCCGAGAGTGAACCAGTTACAGTCTGATATTTCATATTTGTCTGATTCTTAAGAATCTGTTCAGCACGGTAAGATTTTCCGATACCCGGGTCGCCAGAGACAATAAGAACATTGTGCGGGCGCTGCTTGTTGCACATGATACGGACTTGAGTCTCGTATTCTTTGATTTTCTTTGCATATTCTGCATAGGATTTGAGTTTGAGACTTTCTTTCATTTTAGTTCTCCTTTTAAATAAGTTCAGATGGATTTACATTTACTTGTTGACTGCATTAATGATGAATAAAGATGGAATAAAGGTTATCACCTGTCTTAATCTGAATTGCTGCTGTACCTTTAGCATCAATAAGTTCAAGCAACTTAGAACGATTCTCTTTCAATTTGGAACTGATGTAATCAAGTTCAGATTCCGTAAAGTCATGTTCTCCACAGATATGAATAACGAATGGACAAGAAATATCATTCTGCTTGATGTTAAAGTCACTGTCAAGATCAGCAATAATTGCATCCCAACGTTCGCCTCTTTCTGCACGAGTATTCATGTTCGGGGTCTTGAAAGTCTTGCGTTTCTTCATAGTTATTATCTCCAGTTAGTTATTTGATTTGTTACGTAGATAATTTAACAATTTTTGCAGTAGTTGGCAACCCCAATTTGCTGAAATATTTCAGTAATATTACACTTTCTATCGTCATCTGCTGATATACTTGACAATTATACAGTACGTAGGAAATAAATGATTCTAAGACGAATATTGCACAAATAGTGTAATAAACTGACGTAATTTGCCTTAATTTACATCCCATTTCTGCGCTGCCTGCCAGATTCGGAACTGCTTCTGATCTTTCTCATAGTCAGCAATAGATTTCTGTACATCAGGATCCTTAGCTAATCTGGCATCCATTTCAATCAATTCTTGACGATGCTCATTGAAATACTCAATAAAGTTGTCAAGACTCCTAAATTCAAGAACAGCGTAAATGTCTTTCGTTCCTGTATGTCTTCGTAGTTCGTCGAGAGTAGGATCAGGTTCAGTATTCTTGCATTTAAATGCTCCACAAGGAGTCATGGTTGCAGGATCTAAGACACGGAATGCCTTAAATTGCATTCCTTCAAGAATATCGCCGTATGTAAATTTAAATGCTAACATATGTATACCCTATGTCCGTCTACCATCTTCCAGCGCTTTCCTTTCATTGCTCTTGATATTGCATCTCTTTGGCTCTGAGGCATGTGCCATCCAGATGGGTATTGCTTTCTTGTATTGTCTCGAGAACAGTTACTGATAGAGACTCTCATGTTACGAATTGACTGAGGGTTCCAGCCGTGTTCAGAATAGTATGTATGAACTGCATCAGCGATACTTTGCTTTGTGTATTGCCGATCTGTCTGAAATTTCGCTGTAACAGCCTTCAATGAAGTGGTCATTGATGGTGGGATTGGTTCATCGCCTGTAAATTCATCAAGATATTCTTCCACAGAAGTGTAATCAATAGTCTTAGTATATAATGTATTCCTTCTTGACATATAGTTCCTCATGATAAAGATAAGAAATGCGGCCATTGATGTTATCGCCGGCCGCAAGGCTGAACCTCAGGAGATATAATTATGCTGAATTTGATGGTTGGATAGTTGGAGAAACTACTTAAAGGAAACACATGAAACAGGAAACCAACTACCCAACTATCAAATTCGTAGAAGTGAGTGGACCAGGAGAAAATGGCAAATTCCTAATCCACTCACTGTTGATTAAGCAATACGGAGGTTAATTCTCTTCAGGAGCAACACCGTCCCACTTGACACGGTTATTGCAGAATTTATCTTCTGGCTTCTCCTTCTTACGTTCGAGCCAGACATTCCAATTCAATGTGCCATTCTCGAACTTGCGAGACAATTTGTTAGCAAGTTCTGTTGCGAATTCTTCATCAGAATTGGTATCTTCATCTTCTGAAATCTTCTTTGTCAACTTCTTCAAGTCTTCATTTGTCATTCCACCCTTAAGTGCGAGATAGAACAACTTCTGAACTGTATCCTTGAGGTAATCACCAGTTGGGAGGAATACTGACGTGAGCAAGCTATTTGCAGAGAGGGTAACCTTGATAGAAGTCTTACCGCTTTGTCCCTTGTGCTTCTCTAACTTAACAACCTTAGCAAGACCTTCATATTCAGCAAGCTTTGGTTTAGATACTCCGAACTGTTCGGCGTTAGTCATGATTTCATCAAATGTTGTCTTAATTGGCATATTCTTTATTCCTTTGGTCGGGTTAAATGATTTAAGCGTTAAGGTAACCACCCGTTCAATTACCAACGATAACAATATAACAAATTATTTATACTTTGGCAATATTCGCAACAGAAATTTATTCTCTTGTTTACTTACGATGCATTTGCTGAAGCGCAGCGTTCATGCAGTCGTCAATGTCACGTTCGAGATATCCGTCACGGCGTGCCTGTAGTATTACTTCACGTAGCATAGTATCGTTATGTGTCTTTATGCACCAGTTAATTGTCTTTCGCAAATTTAGAATGATGATCATTGTTCGTTTCTCCTGTATAATGTCTCAAGTCCTATCATACGCTGAAGTACATGCTTCATTGAAAGTGTCATGTACTTCTCGTATTGGTTGTATGTGGCAATCTTATCAGTAAGGTTCATTCTCGAGAAGTTGAATAGAAATTTCTTATCGTTCATTTGTAACTCCTTCAGGGTAATAGATGAACTTGCGGAAATGTCCATCAGGTTCAATTAGCATTGGTACTTTAATTTCTTTGCCTTCATCAATCATCTTTGCCAGTTCTGCAATAAGATAGATGACAGGCTTAGATTCGTCCTTTACATCAATGTTATTCAGATCTCCACCGTTGTCCTTAATCACATTAGCAAGAATGCTGCAAAGACGCATTTGATTCTCGCCGCTGTAATACTTTGGTGACCATCTCTCAACAGCACGGTATTCATTCAAGAAATGTTCAATGACGAACCAAAGTTCTACGCCGTTCTTTGTTGTTCTCTTGTCAACTACGATAGAATGAATCAGCGAAGTTCCTGTAAATCTGTAGTTAGTTGGCAAATCTGGGTGGAACGAACTAATTGGTTTAAGAAAGTTTGTTAAGTCCATTATTCCTCCTCGCTCCAAGACATATCATTATCATTGATTTCTTCATGCGTACCAGCTGTATGCAAATCCTCAAGTCGTTCGTTATTCTGTGCTGTCAAAGAACGAATGTATCTAAGTACAGGTTTCTGCTTTGAAGGATTGGACTCAACAAGTCCTCTCGCTTTACTCTTTGTCATGCCTTGCTTTGTGAAGTGAGTAATAACATCGTTGATTCTTGTGCTGATACCAAGAGAATTGATGATTGCCTTTCGTGCAGGCGTATCAATGAACTGAACCCAGCTAGCAGTAATTTCTTCAATAGATACGAAGTCCGATGCGCTTTCTGACTTAACAAAGTAACTATCAAAGAAGTCATCATAGAAGGTCTCATCGTCAGTAGCAATATCCATAGTATTCTGAGCAATGTTAGATGCATCAACAGTAGCGCCATCTTTGCAGAGCTTATCATAAGCAATCTTACATTCATACAAGAATTCCGGAAGCGACTGTCTCAATCGTTCTTCGAGAGTAGAGTCACCATGAACGATTGCAGTACCGTTACTGAATCTCTTGATGTTACCATTCTCATCCTTAGTAGTAATTTCTGCCTTGGCTTTATCATTCATCTTCCACTTGAGAAGTATGATACGAGAGATTTCATGCAATGCAGAAGTATCAATGTTAGGAGCAATATTTGAACCGATGATAATCTTGATGTTCGGTCTATAGTTGAATGATCTCAATCCTTTACCTTCAACCGAGATTGTATCAGAACCGGTAAGAGAGTGTAAAGTTGAAGTCTTGATGAAGTTAGCGTTCTTACAGTCACCCCAGATCATCAATCGCTTATCATAATATGCATAGGCGTCAAATCGTCCACCAATTGAGTTATCTGTCTTTGTTATAGAATATACAAGATCCTGACGAATCAACGGAGTAAATACTGCATTCAAGAAAGTTGATTTACCACTGTGTCCATGCGGGTCATAAAGATACATGATCTGACGACCTTTATTCTTGTCATCAAATACTCCATAGATCCATGCCTTAAGTACATCAATTTCATCTTCTGTTAATCTGTTACGGAGCCATTGAGTAATGTATGAGACACTTTCAGGCTTGACCATCTCAATGCTGTTCAACTTATGGAACGAATACTCTTCCTTAGACAGTGAGTATGGCTTAATGTCTGTTGTGTCAACAGTGTTAGAAGAATCCTTCAAAGCAAAGATATTATCTGTAAGTGCTTCATAGATGTCAATCAATTTGCCATTTGCTGAGAGAACAATCTTACCATCTTCGCATACATCATGCTTGATCTTGTCCTCAGTTACTACCGAGAAATTTCTGCCATAAGCACCAACTCTATCTGCTTGCTTACGAAGAATAATCGGAAAGAACGCCTTCAATTCCTTATGCATTTCATTCAATGTCTTAGCATTTAGCAAAGTTCCTAGTTGTTCATTTGTTGAGTAAGTCATATAGTCATCACCATAGAACATGTGAGACTTAATCAACTTGATGAGATTTGGTACAAGATGTGGAAGATTTGACTGCAACCAAAGGTCATTCAACTTACCAATAGCAGTCTGTTCAATCTTCCAGATAATATTTGTCTCAGGATTACGAAGGAATACTGAATTATCCTTGTCATCTTTACTGAATAGAAAGTATTGCTGAATCTTCTTATCAATTTCATTCAGCTTTGTAGTGTCTCGGAATTTATCAGTCTTAAGTGATAGACTTGCTTTGTTCGGACCTTCTTCGAAATTTGATTGAGTGGTCTCGATAGGAAGTACTTCAATAGTACCATTCTTTGTATTGTCAAATTGGCTTAAATCAATAGCCATCGGATTCTCCCAAATAAAGAAATGCAGTGAGCTGTCGGAGATCCTAGTAGAGACAGTCACTGCGTAAATGTAAACTTAACGTGTATTTCCAGGATCTCGTGTAATATTTATAACTTTACATTTCTGTAAACTTCATAAATACTGCTAATTTGTTCAATTAACGAAATAAATTTAACAATTAGTTTGCCGTTCGTTGGGCTCGCAAAGTTAATTCTTTCTCAGGGTCAGTGCTAAATAAAGGTCAAATTTGATACTCCTGTTCCTCCTGTTCCTCATGTGTTCCTCGGACCCAGGAACAGGTAAATCGTCAAATTTGACGTAATTTGCATCAATTTATGCAGTTTAGTGACAATTTCTGACTCTGTTCCTCTGTTCCTCCTATTTCCTAACTTCGGTTTAATTAGTCTAATTTAACTGGTCAAATAATTTATGGACTACTTAAGTTAGCAATAGGAATAACTGAGGAACAGAGGAACAGAGACAATTTCTGACAATAAATTAGTGAAATTACCTCAAATTACGTCAATTTAGCCCAAATTTGTGTTCCTCAGTCAAAGGAACAGAGAAGGAACACGAGGAACAGAGTGAGTAATAAATAACTGTAGAAAGGAGTAATCAATATGACAGACACTCAGATTGAGATAAGAGAGATTAAAGCAACGCTTAAAGCAATGCAAGAAGACATTAAGCGGCTTGAACAGCAACAGCAACCCTTTCCCTTTGGTACATGGAAAGAATATCCACCTACACAGGGAGCTCCACAAGCATACACTGACCAAATGACACCTAGTTACCACTGTACGTATGAACATCCGTAAATTTCTGATACATAGAAATGACGTTCGCTATCCTAATGATGCGATTACGTTCTTTAATGACAAGCCTGAGATTGGTATGATTGCCAAGTTCAGAGATGTACTGACATTCGCTAAGCAGTACAAGTATGATGTAATTGAGATTATGCAGGCTAGACGTCATCTCATGTACAAGATAAATGACGCCGTGCAGTATCCAACGAATCTGATTATACATGCTTTGCATCAGTCAGAAGAGAACATGGCTGACCAATGGAATACCTGTTACCCAGAACAGAAGGATCTATTGCTGAAAGTAGAACAGTCTATGCTGGCAAAGTATCCTGAAATGCAGTCAGTTACAAGATGGTTCAACACGCATAAAGTGATATTTCCTCACAATATCTGTGTAATTTCCGTTCCATTCTTTGAAATGTATGTAAATTGGCTAGAATCTGTCTTGGAAATAAGTGAGATTCCCGGGAAAGATAAGATGTCTGACTTAATTGCAGAACGACTATGGACTATCTGGTGTATTTACCAACAGAATAAAGGAGCACAGCTCATATCTGCTAACACGAAATGCTATGACAAGGAGACTGGCAAAGTAATCTCAACTACTGACGGTCTGTGATATATCTACTTATTTACATATAGAAGGAGTAAATATGACCAAATTAGAAATTAAAGAAGTTAAGACAAAGAATGGTAAAGATGCAGTACAGTTCATCATTTACATTGATAATAGAGCTGCCTCAATAGTTATTGAAAGATCGGTAATTGAATCTATGGATGCAATGACATTCTGTAATGAAATATTGAAACCGAAATTCAGTCTGGCTGCTAAACTTTACTCAAATAAGTAAAGGAGGATAATATGGCAGCAAAGAAAGAAAGCAAAGTAATAGAACAGAAGATTGACTACAAAGACAGTTCATTGCATCAAGATTTCGCTGAAGTCAAGGTATTGCTCAGCATTCTGATTCGTGACCTTGATACTGTAACAAAGTTGATGAAGATTCGTTCAGGAGTTGACGTATGACATTACTAGAGTGGACAAAGGATCTGCTCAAAGGTGGCGTTGAACTGTTCGCTGATGAGAAAGAGATCCAAAGTAAGAATGGTGCAGTACTTAATAGAGACTGTCGTAAGTTGAGAGAAGTATCATTGGGAGTAATTTCAACTTCCAATGCTGAAGAATGGTATAGAATTTGCCGTCTTAATTGTCCAGCAGGAACAGTTATTGAACCGTACATTCCTAGTGTATGGGAAGATCTCTACAATGATACGACTGCCTTGGTACGAAATGCACTGACTAAGTCGCTCGTTGATGAACGTTCTGCAAAGTCAGCAAGTACTCTATTGAGTATTCTATCAAGACGTGACAAGGAACATTGGTCTGAAGATAAAGGTAAAGTAACTGCAACTGTATCTGATAAAGAAGGCAAGACAATTAACTTATCATATCAGGTTATATAATGAATTACAGACTTTGGGAAGATAAAGGCCACCCAGTAATTGCCAGATGGCAGAATGACTTCATCTTTAATAGGTACAATGATGATCTTGCTATAGCATGTACTGGCGTTGGTTGTGGTAAGACTTGTTCACTTGCTATATGGATCGTGCATCAATGCATGGATAAGCCAGGAATTAAAGGACTTATCGTAGCACAGTCATTTGGTGCATTAGAGAAAGTACTTGTGCCTGAGATCGTTGCGTTCTGTTCATATCTTGGTATCAATCCTTATGTAAAGGATAGAGGCAAAGAGATTAAGTTCAATAATGGTTCTGTGTTATACGGATTCAGTGCCGAGAACCCTAATGCAGTGCTTGGTATGTCAGAAGTTGCATTGCTAGCAATCGACGAGGCCGCCTATTGTAACGAAGACATATACAACTACTGTTGTGACCGTATGCGTGGTTCTAAATACAAGCCAATGGTCAGACTTATCTCATCACCTTCTGTGCTTGGTAGAGTCGAGAACTGGTTCAGCAGATTGTGTAAGAAGTATCCAAATAATGTTGTACATGCTACTGTATTGGATAGTGTCGACTTGGTCGGTCCTCAATTCCTACAGAAGTTAAAGGATCGTTACGGCGAAGGAACGAACATTTACAGACAGCAAGTACTTGGTGAGATCTTTGATACAGACATTGCTTCACAGATCATATTCCGAAGCGAGTTCCCTACATTCAAGCGAGACGACAATTCTGGTCTATACTTCCTTGGATATGACGCTGCTGGACTTGGTGCTGACTTCAATGAGATCGTCATAGTTGACAAGTGTGGAATGGTTGACTACAAGGAGATGCGTGAAGCAGATACATTCCAGATAGTTGACGCAATCAGTACATATCATGGTAAGTTCAACATTCAGAATATGTTCGCTGATGGTACTGGCGGATATT
>Ga0247609_10007715_pt1 | contig 10231 bp, 8 predicted proteins | sample 172DNAGHGlowgp2_FD_193487 | JGI IMG/M metagenome (GOLD analysis project Ga0247609, IMG submission 193487) | Sheep rumen microbial communities from Palmerston North, Manawatu-Wanganui, New Zealand - 1728 DNA GHGlow gp2 | ecosystem: Host-associated > Mammals > Digestive system > Stomach > Rumen ...
GAACCTACCCCCAGGCATGGCAGATCCCTATCCCATATTTCGTCCGGACGTTCATCCCGATGGGAGCGGAACGAGGCCCGGCGTTGCCGCTAATTAGGCAGCGAGTGCGTAGTTTTCGTCAGCACTTATTTTTTTTCAGACTTTTTTACGAGTGCCCTCGTCTGAGACCTCGGCTTGCAACTAACACTTCGGTAACCCTGTCGATACCAAAGCACCCCCTAGGTGAGAGCCGCGACAAAATGCTTGCATTTTGGCATGGCCGAACCGCAGGTGCTTCTATCGAAGATAGAAAGCACCCCCGGTGTAAACTAAATATAAAAAAAGATGCTATACAATGCAAGTTTTTGTGTATTTCGTGCTAAATAATGTATTTTTATGGCGTAAAAAGTCAATGGGAGTTTTTCCAATATGAATATCGCGAGTGCCAAGCCAGGTTTCTTTGTGCAGGACCGTTTCCTCTACAGCAAGGATAACGAGAAAGTCATTTTACGTGGCATTAACCACATGTTTATCTGGACGGACCGCGAAGGCAAAACGATTCCCGAAATAGCCAAGACCGGCGCAAACTGCGTTAGAATCGTCTGGAATACCCGTGGGCGCATCAGTGACCTTGATTCCATCGTCGCCATGAGCATCAGCAACGGAATGATTCCCATTGTGGAACTGCACGACACCACCGGAAACTGGGACAAGTTGCCCGAGGTTGTTGATTTCTGGCTGCGTGACGAAATGCTCCAGATGATCAACAACCATCAGGAATACCTCATTCTCAATGTGGGTAACGAGCCCGGTTCGCATGAGATTGATCCTGGCGAGTTTTTTGATACGTACAACGTGATCGTGACCAAGATGCGTGCTGCTGGTATCCGTGTGCCCATCATGATCGATGCCGACAACTGGGGCCAGAACGAGAAGAACCTGCTTTCCGTGGGTCCGAAGCTCTTGCAGGCGGATCCGGAACACAACCTTCTTTTCTCCATCCACATGTGGTGGCCGAGTGAGCGTCACGATGCCGCGGTGACAGGCTTTGCTACCGTTTCGGAGCGTGTTACCGCATGTCTAGAGAAGTCTATCGAAGTAAACATCCCGCTTGTCGTGGGTGAATTCGCCCCGATGGCAGTTGCCGGCGTGCGCGAAATCCCTTACCGCCATATCATGAGCGAGTGCGAGCGCCTGAATATTGGCTGGCTCTGCTGGAGCTGGGGTCCGGGCAACTCCGACAGTCCCGAGATGGATATGACGGAACACGGCTCGTACAACACGCTTGTCGGCTGGGGTAAGGAAGTGGCTGTCGATAGCCCGCTTGGAATCCAGAACACGAGTGTTATCCCGAACTTTATCCAGAATAAGGATTTTACGACCGGCTCGCAGGGCGGTGGCGCGAACATCATCGAAAACGGCGATTTCTCTGCCGAAAATCCGCTTGATGGCTGGACTACCGATTTCTGGGGAGGCAAGGCCGAAGTCGTCGCCCGTGACGGCGCAATCCATTTCGATATCAAGCAGGCGGGCAAGGAAACTTGGGGCCTGCAGTTCAAGCAGCACCTTGTGCTCCGCAATGGTATCACCTATATCTTCAGCATGCGGGCGAAGGCCGAAAAGCCGCGTACGCTCAACGTGAACATCAAGCGCGATACCGAGGAATATACTCCGTATGCGAACGGGCGTATTCTGGACTTGAGTACCAGCTGGCAGAATTTCAGCTGGAAGTTTACTATGAAGGAGGAAACCGATTCCGATGCCCTCCTGATATTCGACATGGGTGGGTCCCCGATTTCGTGGACGCTTGCCGACATTAGCCTTGTGCAGGCTCGCAGTATCGCCGATCGCCTTAACCGAACCTTCCAGCGCAACGTTCAGAAGAACTCTGGCTATTTCAACGCTCCCAATGGCCCGTGGGAACTCCACCTTTACAACGTGAAGGGTGAACTTGAAGAAGTTCTCGACCGCGGTAAAGGTGGGGAAGGCATGCGCTCCTATCCGAAAATCGAGAAGGGGGGCATCATGGTCGTCAAGGACGTTTCGGCCTAATCCGCCTTTTATTCCACGTACTTCTTTATAAGCCTTACCATCAGATCGGCGAGGATTTCGACCTCGTACTCCCCAACGGAAGCCTTGATGTGGTCTCCGCCGATTCCGCTGTCGTTGGTGAGGAATACATACGTTCCGCCCGTTGCGAGGTCGAAGAAGCGCAGCATGAATTCCGTGTCCTTGTCAACGCCGCTTGCAGCCACGGGGATGACCTTGATGCCGTTCTTGGCGAAGTTTGTAATGGATTTCTGCAGACTCTTGATAACCTTATCGGTGTGGTGCGCAGGAGCGTCAAGGACCAGGAAGGCTATGCGGGAACGTGCAGACTCATTCCAGGAGAGTTTTTGTAAGGAGGATTCAAGCGCGGTATGTACGGCTTCGGGGTAGTCTCCGCCACCGTTGGCTTCCTGCTTGGAGAGGAAATTCTGCGTCTTGGAGACATCGTTCGAGAAATCGTCGTAGCGCGTGATGTATTCGTCATCTTCATCGCGGTAGACAAGCGCGGCTGTACGCAATTTAATCGAGTTGCCCGAACTTGCATGTTCAATTATATAATCGAGGTCGGATTTGAGAAAGTCCATTTCGTCGCCCATGGAGCCCGTCGCGTCTACGATGAAAGCAATGTCTGCGGCATCATCAGCCTGCTTCGCTTCGCTTACAATTACGTTGATTTCGAGTTCCTGGTCTTTTTTGCCTGAAATCTTTACCGTTTCTGTGTAGTCGACCCCATTGACACTGAGTGTGTAGCTGTCGGTGGTGGAGTCGTCCGCGGCTCCACCGAACAAGCCAATCCAACAGTACGCATATCCTGCGTTATCTGTCTTGGTCGCAAATTCCACGTCTTTCCCCTTAAGGAGTTCGACGGAGACGTTTGCGATGCCGACACTGTCCTCATCGATAACCTTTACGGCCACGAGCTTATTTGGGAAAAATTTCCAGTAACTTGTCTTGTCATAGAACTCGTTTTCATTCAGTAGGTCTGTCCAAAATTTCCAATTGTCTAGGTCGTTCCATTCGCCTGCAGTGAGCAAGCCGGACTTTCGAGTGTTGTCCTCGTCACTCACTCCGCCTTCGTCGCCTTCGCTAAACTCTTCTCCACCAGGACCATCTCCTTTGTCTACCGCCATGTAAGTCTCTTCAGACGCTCCTGCGACATCTCCAGGGAAACCAGTAACGCCGTCTGCGCTACAGTCATTGCCACTGCAGGCCATAAAAAACATTGTGATGCCTGCCATCAAAAAGAGTTGGAAATTTTTCATTTTAAGTCCTCCTTAGTGTTGGTACTTAAAATGTATTTTTGTAATGAAACGAATTCAATAAGAAAAGTGATGGATTTTGAGTTTTTTTCGTAAAAACATCTTTCACGGATGCTTTTATGAAACAGCATGTTTCATTTACAGTTCTATATAGTGCGGGATGATGTCCTCGTAGCTCCCGTTTGCGCATCAAGCGTTTCCTTCTGCGGGAACGCGATACCGTCTTCGACAATGTCGTTCCAGATTGCGATGGCGTCGTTGATATACTTTTCGCTGTAGGCTTCGATTTTGAGCATGTTTTCACCACTTTTTATTGGAAAAATATATAAAAAATGCCATGGTGTAGGGGAATTTCTATATTTGGTTGCAAATGAAAAGGCTACTTGATTTTGATAGCGAGCATTTGTGGCACCCTTATGCGGCGCTGAAGAATACTCCGGCCAGGTTCCTTGCAAAATCCGCTCATGGAACGACGATTGAAACGGCCGACGGTTTGAAACTGATTGATGCGGTATCGAGTTGGTGGTGCATGGCGCACGGGCATAACGCCCCTGAAATCGTCGAGGCGATTCAGAAGCAAAGCGAAAAAATGTGCCATGTGATGTTCGGTGGTTTTACGCACGAGCCCGCGATTGAACTTGGCGAAAAGTTGGTGAATTTTTTGCCGGAAGGTCTCAACAAGATTTTCTTTGCGGATTCGGGAAGCATCGCCGTGGAATGCAGCGCCAAGATGGCGGTGCAGTACCAGCATTCGCTGGGCCGCCCGGAGCGTTGCAAACTGGTCGCCTTGAAGGGCGGCTACCACGGCGACACCGCAGGCGCGATGGCGCTTTCTGATCCTGATGGTATGCATACGCTTTTCCGCGGAATCATGCCGCATCATTATTTTGCGGAACGTCCGAACTGTCGCTTTGACGAAGCTTGGAATCCGGCGGATTTCGCATCGATGGAACGCGTTGTCGAGGAACACAGGGATGAAATCGCTGCCGTGATTTGCGAGCCCGTGTTCCAGGGCGGAAACGGTATGTGGCTTTATAACGCGGGCTACCTGAAGGCTCTCCGCGAACTTTGCGACCGTTATGGCATCCTGTTGATTCTGGATGAAATCGCTTCGGGCTTTTACCGCACGGGTCCGCGTTTTGCGATGATGCATACCGCTACACAGGACGGCGCCGACTTTGTGAAGCCGGACATCATGTGTATCGGTAAAGCGCTCACGGGCGGAAGCATTACAATGGCGGCTTGCGTTGCGTCCGAGAAGGTTGCCGAAACGATTACGAATAGCAAGATTCCTGCGTTTATGCACGGCCCCACATACATGGCAAACCCGTTGGCATGTGCCGCGGGAATTGCTTCGCTTTCGCTGTTTGAAAGTCGCGATTATGCAACGAGCGTTGCTCGGATTGAAAAGCGTCTGAAGCATAATTTGGAACCGCTTCGTTCGCTTGAAAATGCGGCCGATGTACGAGTGCTTGGCGCTATCGGTGTCTTGGAATTGAAGGCGAAACCTTTTGCGGACGATGTTCTGCGCGTGATTTGCGAAACCGGCGTGTGGCTCAGGCCTTTCTGCAATTACGTTTACACGATGCCTCCGCTCATTACGACCGATTCTGAAGTTGACCGCATTTGCGAAGCCATCAAGATGATTGGTGAATGTGAACCCGCGCCTGTCGTAGAAGGCGAAGATGAATTTCACGAATAAGGAGATGCCCGGTCATGCCGGGCATGACAAAGTGAATGGAATACTATAGCTTGAAAATGCGAGCCTCGCAGCAAGTGGGTGAAGGCGAACAGAAACACGAACAGCATATTTCCGGTGCCGAACGCATTGTGGGCCGGGATTCCGTTGAGGCGGTGTGTTCGGCGATGGTGCGACGCGCCATGACGCATTCCAAGGGCGACCCGGATTTTATCAACGTGAAAATCGAAAAGGTTCGCGAAAATGATATCCGGATTTTGAAGGCTTTGCCCGTGACGCGCATTGATGTGGATACATGGCAGGAAGGACTGGACAAGGCTTTTGGACTGATCACTCCGCTGATGGGTTCTGGTTGCGGACTTCGTGAAAAGTTGCAGGAACTCTTGCGGGCGACTTTCCCGATGCGTGGTGCGATGCTTTACGACATTGCGACGGGCGAACGCTTGGAACCTGACCACGAACGCGGTGTGCGTGCGACTTACATGGATGCGCTGCATTCGAGCGAAGTGGACGGTTGCAAGAATCATTTTAACGAAGCGATAGTGCTTGCGACCAAGGTGGCTAATGCTCCCGGAATGGTGGCGGAATTCTGCGTGAGCGATGACCCGAATTACGTGACGGGCTATGTCGCGAGCAAGGAACTCGGCTATGTGCGCATCATGAAGATGAAGGAAATGGGCGACGAAAACGGAGGCCGCATATTCCTATTTGATTCGCGCAAGGCCTCTGCCGAAGAATGCATTGAGTACTTGCAAAAGAAGAAAGTTTTGGTGGATGTCGGAGCATGAGTCGTATTCTTGACATTTTTACGAAAGACGCTTTAGAAGCAGCGCGGGCGAACAACACTTACCGCTCGATGCGCTTGATGGAAACGCCGGAATCGTCGCGCGTGAAAATCCGCATGCCCAACGGCGCTTCGCAGGAACAGATTCTGCTGGCGTCCAATTCTTACCTGGACTTGGCAAACATCAACGAGCTCAAGCAGGCGATGGCCCAGGCCGTTTTGGAGTGGGGTACAGGTAGCGGCGGCGCTCGGCTTACGACGGGCAACAAAACTCCGCATCAGGAACTGGAAGAATTTATCGCGAAATTCAAGGGCGAAGAATCTGCCATTACGTTCAATACGGGCTACATGGCGAATGTCGGCACGATTTCGGCTTTGTGCGGGAAGAACGACTTTATCTATAGCGATGAACTGAACCACGCCAGCATTATTGATGGTATTCGCCTTTCCCGTGCCAAGTGCTTTGTCTATAAGCATAATGATATGGCCGATTTGCAGCGGGTGATTCAAGAAGCGGATAAATCTAGAGCGGGCGAGTTCGCATCGCCGGCCCCTCGCAAACTCATCGTGACAGACGCTGTCTTCAGTATGGATGGCGACCTCGCGAATCTGCCGGAACTCTTGCGTGTCGCAAAAGAAAATGATTGCCTCTTGATGATTGATGAAGCCCACGCCACGGGCGTGCTCGGCAAGACCGGGCGCGGACTTGCTGAACACTACGGCTGTGCTCACGCCGATGTAACTGTCGGGACTTTGAGCAAAGCCGTTGCCGCCGAAGGCGGCTTCGTGACGGGCCCGAAGCAGTTGACGGAATTCTTAAAAAACAAGTCTCGCAGCTTTATCTTCACGACAGCGATGGCTCCTGCCGTTGCCGCGGCCGCCTGCAATAACTTGCGCTACATCGATGCGCATCCTGAACGCGTTCAAAACCTGCGCGACAATGTGAAATTTTTCTGCGAAGCCCTGCAACGCGAAGGCGTGAATGTAGAACAGTCTCCTTCGGCGATTGTACCGATTGTCATCGGCGACGAAGCGAAGGCAATGCAAATTTCTGCGAAACTTCAGGAACAGGGAATCTTGATTCCCGCGATTCGCTATCCGACGGTCGCAAAGGGCCAAGCCCGCCTGCGAGCAAGCCTGATGGCAACACATACGCGAGAACAACTTCAAACCGCCGCTACCGTCATGGCGGACGTGATCCGCCATCTAGATTCCGGCTCACAGGCCGGAATGACGTAATAAACGACATTTACTTAATAAAAAAAAGTGTTTACTCTATATGTCTAAAGGATATTTCGTTACTGCGACCGGAACCGATGTCGGTAAAACTTTTGTGACCGCCCTTCTCGTTAAAAAGTGGCGCGATTCCGGCATCGATGCGGGCTACTACAAGGCCGCCCTCAGCGGCGCAGAACTCCGCGACGGCAAATGGGTCGCAGGTGACGCCGATTACGTGAAACGCATTGCAAATCTTCCCGATTCGCAAGAACAGCTCGTGAGCTATGTCTATAAGGAGGCTGTCTCTCCGCATCTCGCTGCCCGCAAAGAAGGAAATCCCGTGGATTTGGCGAAAGTCAAAGTCGATTTTGAAGCTGCCTGTGCTCGCCACGAATTCATTTTTGCCGAAGGCAGCGGGGGAATCATTTGCCCCATTCGCTATGATGTCGGCGCAGTTTCTTCTGGCGACAAATCTCAAAAGATTTTCCTCGAAGACATTATCAAGACCGTGAATTTCCCGATTCTTGTGGTGACAACGGCGGCGCTCGGCTCCATTAACGCCTGTGTGCTCACGGTGGAATACGCTCGTAGCCGCGGCCTAGACATTCGCGGGCTCATCGTGAACCGCTACGGCTCTAGCGGTAACTTGGAAATGGAAGATGACAACATCCGTATGATGCAAGACCTGACGGGTCTCGAAATCCTTGCGAAAATCAAAGACGGCGACACTGACCTAGGCGTGCAACCGTTTTAAAGTTCTATATAGTGCGGAATGATATCTTCGTAATTCCCGTCCTTGAGCAAGAAGCCTTTGGGAATCACGCCGAGCTGCGTGAAGCCGAGCTTTTTGTAGAGCTTGAGGGCTGACGTGTTTGTGGCGACAACCGCATTGAACTGCAAAATCCTGAAGCCGATTTCCTTTGCCTTCGCGAGGCAATCCTTCACGAGGAATTCGCCGATGTGCATGCCGCGCTTGTTCTTCTTGACGGCGTAGCTCGCGTTTGAAATGTGTCCGCAGCGCCCGACGTTATTCGGGTGAAGAATGTACAGCCCGACCACTTCGCCGGAGTCTGCGTCGATGGCGATGCCCGTGAACGACTGCGACTTGAAAAAGGCGTCTCCAGTCTGCGCATCAAGCGTTTCTTTCTGCGGGAATGCGATGCCGTCTTCGACGATGTCGTTCCAGATAGCAATGGCTTCGTTGATATACTTTTCGCTGTAGGCTTCAATTTTGAGCATGATTATTTCTCCAATTCCTCTTTCAAGGACTTGAGGAATTGCGCGGCGGGCTTGCTGAACACGGGATTCCTTTTCCATATGACCACGAGACCACTAGTGCGCAATGGCGTGAACGGCACGAAAGCGAGTTTGCTCTTGCCGCCCGTATTCACGAGGCCTTCCAGCGAGAAAGCTGCTCCAAGTCCCTGTTCCACAAAAACAGATGCGTTATAAATCAGATTGTATGTTGCAATGATATTCAGCGAATTGACATCTCGCCCAAGTTGACCAGAGAACTCCCGCATCACCATAGTCTGTCGCGAGGCCAGTAGCGGAATATTTTCCAAATCGTGTACCGTCACAAAGCCTTTTTTCGCAAGCGGATGATCTTTACGGACAAGCAGCCCCCACGTGTCTCTTGCAGGGAGTTCCACGAATTCGTATTTCGACTTGTCAACAGGCTCCACCAAAAGTCCGAAGTCCAAGAGCCCCTGGTCCAGCTTCTCGGTCACGTCCTGGGCGTTGCCACTGGTGATGTGCAGGCAAATTTTCGGATGTTCCTTTTGCATACGCTTGCAGGCCGCCGCAATGATGCTGAACGCCTTCGTTTCGCCGCCGCCGATATACACATCGCCCGTGATTTCTTCCTTGCTCGATTCGGCAAATTCCTTCTGGGTATGCTTCACGAGTTCCATGATTTCTTGCGCGCGCTTCTTGAAACGCAAACCCTCTTCGGTCAGCGTCGTCTTCTTGTTGCTGCGCACAAAGAGCTGCGCCCCGATTTCTTCCTCGAGTTCCTGCATCTGGCGCGAAAGCGTCGGCTGCGTCACAAAGAGCACGTTGTTCGCCGCCTGCGAAAAACTTTCCTGCTCGGCCACCGCCAAAAAGTATTTAAGAGTCCGTAGTTCCATGCGTGTGTCATCCCCGCTTTCCCAATTGTCATCCCCGCGTAGGCGGGGATCTCCTGTGAATAAATATAACATTTTTATGCCTAAAAGGCATAGCACGAATTTTTTTGTAGGGGGAAGCATCCCCCTCGCTCCAGCTGCATCGTCATGGCGGCCTTGGGCCGCCATCTCCTCGCATCTTCCGCAACCCCTTCGCCTAGTGGGTTCCACCCCCTAAAACCCCCGCAAGGTGAGAGTCTCAGCCATGCTTGCATGGCTAGGACCGAGCCGCAGGGGTTTCTGCAAAACCCCCGTTAGGCGTCGATTTTATAGATGTTGCGAGTGGATTTTTTTTGGAAAATCCTTTTTTTTCGTTAAAAACCGCACGCTAAAAGTTTCAGCTTGATGCTGCAGAAACCGAGTATTTGCGGTCGAAATTGTGACCTTGATTGTTTTTTGTCTTTTTTAAATGCTATTGATTGATATTAAATAAAAACTAGAACTAGGACCGCTTCTCACGCCAGCGTATAGCTTTTATCCAGCAGTTTCTTGATTTCGGTTAGCGGCACGGTCCCATCAAGGAGGACGGTTACCCAGCTTTTCTTGTTCATGTGGTATGCGGGGAGGTAGCCGGGCTTTTTCAGGAGTCCCGGCAATTCCTTCGGGACTATCTTGAAGTTCGCCACTTCGATAATCTCGTCGCCCTTGAGGCCAACTTTTGATTTTTCGACAGTCCCCAATAGGCAATACCATTTCTTCTTTTCGTGCTTGCGGATGGCGGCGAATTGCGGAAACCGTTCCCACAGATATTCGGGCTTGTCTCCGTATTTTTGCTCCGCGTAGCCAATCAGGTCATTCGCTGATTTCCTTTTGAAAATCTGCGTCTCGAAACATTCGCTGATGAATTTATCCGTAATGACGGAAACTTCTTTGCGGATGCGGCCCACGAGGGCCCCCTGCACTGACAGCACTGAAAACAGTAGATATTCTTCGCCGGAATCGTTATCGAACACCTTGACTGAAACCTTCTTGCCCCGTCCCACTCTGATTTCAAGACGGAACTGTCCGCTAAGTATTTCGCGGACGAGCGCATAGTTAGACCCTTCCTTTGTGAACCCGAACGGAATGAGCTTCTTGA
>Ga0247609_10007716_pt1 | contig 10230 bp, 6 predicted proteins | sample 172DNAGHGlowgp2_FD_193487 | JGI IMG/M metagenome (GOLD analysis project Ga0247609, IMG submission 193487) | Sheep rumen microbial communities from Palmerston North, Manawatu-Wanganui, New Zealand - 1728 DNA GHGlow gp2 | ecosystem: Host-associated > Mammals > Digestive system > Stomach > Rumen ...
GTTATTTCAAGCGGCAGTATGTGCATGGGACACACGATAATTGATACGAAAAAAGGTCCCATACTCTGTGAGACTTACCGTTTCACATCGCTGGGAGCCTTTCTGTATTTTGAGTTGTTCAAGTGTATTGAGGAGAAGTTCACGCCTGTGCCCTGCAAGGAATGATGACGGTGATCATTCTATTCATTCCACCACGTTATCAGACTATCTCCCCATATCGGCGAAAAGCGTTCTTTTACTTTATTTCTGCCATTAGCACGTTGTTCATCATGTTCAGCGGTGCCCGGAGCAGCTACTGAGTAATTGTACACAACTTGTTTTTCAAAATCATACTGTTGTGACGGAAGCAGCCTATCAACGCCTCCCCCCTGAAAATACTCCGTAACTAAACCAAGAAAAACTTCACCTGTATTGTTATCCTTTATGATACCGCAATAGCTGGGTCCGCCGTCTACCATTCCATCTCTGCCGTAATACACTAACTTTCCATTGTCATAAACATCATAGATAAAAGACGAATATGTTGCTGAAGGATTTGTATTGTTTTTATAGCATACAATAAACTCCATCTCACCGTCAGAATCAATGTCTAAAACTTTTTCATCGTAATATGTACCCGTTATTTCCCCATCCATCTGACTGTGTATAACCCTATCATAAGGATAATCAGGCTTTAATATTTCTCCCTCAGTTGCGCCGCATACTCTGCACTTTTTTGGTGAAGTGTATGTTGCTTCGACCCAATCATGAGGAACAGATTCATCGGGGTTATCCTTGTTGATGATATAATGCGAGCATGAATATCCGCTGAGCCCTTTTTCGGAATATTCTATTCTGCACCAATCCTTATTATCATTAAGAGTATATGCTTTCACTTCGGCATCCTTAGGAATTGTTCCGAGTATCTCAGCCTCATAAGACGGAGCCGCTCTGACAGAGAGGTCGTCTGATTTTGTGTTGATAACACCTGTAAATTCATGTGGATCTTTTGTTGTTGTAGTGGCTTCTGCAGTGGTTTCTGCAGCAGCAGTCGTCTGAGCTGTAGAAGATGTAGTTGTTTCTTCGGAAACAGCAGATTCATTAGCAGAGGTGCTTGATTCTTTATCGGAACTTTTATCATTCAGGCTCTTCGCCGCGAAGAAGAGAAGTCCGCCAAGAACAGCAATTAGCGCTATTATTGCCGAAACTGTAATGATAGTTTTTTTGCGCGAGCTCCTGCTCGCTTCAACTGCCTGCGACTGCATATAGACGGAATTGTCCGCGTACTTAGTCTCATTGTCTACTGAATAGCCTGTGTTTCCAGCGTAAACCGTCGCTGTAGATTTTGGCGCAGCAAAGCCCGCACCGCTGACATATGCATCGACCTTCGGAGCATTCAGCTTATCAATATCATCGAGCATTTCGCTCATATTTGAATATCTGTCCTTTGGATCAAAGGCGCACGCTCTTAATATGACATTTGCAAAAGGTTCACTTGCGTTAGAAGGCGGCGGCAGTTCTTCTCCGTCCATACGCTTATCTATTGATTCCTCTGTAAGTACCGTGTCCTCGAACGGGAACAGCCCGTTATTCATAAACTGGTAAAGGCAGATTCCGAGTGAATAAATGTCTGCCTGAGCAGAATAACTTGATGTGTTCCCAGACTTAGCCCTATATACCTCGGGTGCGATATAGCCCTCAGTTCCTGCAAACGAACGTGTATATGAAGTCTGCTTCGCGATGTTGAAATCTCCGAGCTTGTACGTTCCGTTCTTTGAAATAAAGAAGTTGGACGGTTTAACGTCACGATGGATAACACCGATATCGTGAGCAGCTTTTAATCCGCTTCCTATTTCTTTGCCGAGTCGTATGATATTAGCCTCATCAGTATTGAGCTGCTGCGAGTTCATCAAGTCATAGACATTCTGCAATAGCTCCATTCTGATAAGAAAAATGTAGCCTGCGAGCTTTCCGTCACGATGGAATTCCTTAACATCCTCATCTTCATAGCCGACGACATTCGGGCAGTCCTTGAGCTTGTACATTATTGTTGATTCTTCTTCAATGTCAGCTCTTTTCTGCCTAAGATAAGAAAGGCTGCGCTCTGCGTTGGACGCCAATCGTTCATCAGGCAGAATCGGCTCTACTTTTAATGCAGCTGAATCAACACGCTTAGCTCTAACTGCTTCAACGCGGAATACAGAGCTGAAGCTTCCCGTGCCTATCTTCTCTTTTATGTACCAGTTTTCCCACAATGGCTGTGGTATTTGTTGTAATACTTCTTCAATAATCTTATCTATATTCATACAAACCACCTTATACTCACTCTGTTTAAATGATTATGATTAGTTGTTTGCCAAACTCATCATACTATTCCAATAATCCATTCCGCCAAGTGTATAGATAACATGCAAGTTATTAAGATAATTCAAAGCAGCTGGTTGATTATAGTTTTGTCCATTAATATAATACGAGTTTTTAAACTTCCCAAGAATACTTCCGTCTTGTCCGTATCTTGAATATTCATCTGAAGTGATATTATTATAATTGTCACATGTATCATTTATCTGTGCTATATCAGCATAAAATTTTGAAGTCAGACTCAGTATGTTATATGATTCCAACCCTGTGATCTCTTCTAAACGAATATGGCATAGCATATATTGATTTGTATTCGCATCAAATACTAAATAATCACAATGTTTATCTGTTTTCTCAATAGGAATTGAGATATCTTTGAAATTATCTGTGCTTTTATAAATCCTATATCGTGCACCATTATTCATATTGTAATTTATAAGTTTATCCTTGTACACTTCAATATGCTCAGAAACACCATCGCCATCTAAGTCATAATCACCTTCGAAATCCCAGCCAGTACCATAAACTGGAGTTGCCGTAGTAGTTATAATTTCAGTTGTAGTTGTCTCTGCTGTTGAAGTTGATCTAGATGTTGCGGAAGTAGTTGCCGTAGTCGCATCCAATGTTGATTCATCGGTTGTTAAAGGAGTGGTTACTGTTGTCAACGATGTACCAGTAACCTCAGAAAAAACCGCTTTGTCGTCATGCTTTTTATCTTTCGAAATACTAGCCGCGAAAAATAGAAGTCCTCCAAGAACAACTATCAATGCAATTATTACTGAAACTGTAATGATAGTTTTCTTGCGTGAGTTTCTGCTTGCTTCTACCGCCTGTGTTTGCATAAAGGCAGAACTGTCCGCGTACTTTGTTTCATTGCCTGCTGAATAGCTTGTGTTTCCTGCGTAAACCGTTGCCGGAGATTTAGTCGCAGCAAAGCCTGAACCGCTGACATATGCATCGACCTTCGGAGCATTCAGTTTGTCCAGGTCAGCAAGCATTTCGCTCATATTGGCATATCTGGTATCAGCTTCATATGCACAAGCCTTTAGTATTATTTTTGAAAAAGAATCGCTTGCATTAGAAGGCGGCGGCAGTTCCTCACCGCTCATACGTTTATCTATTGCTTCTTCAGTTAAAACCGTATCCTCGAATGGGAAAAGCCCGTTGTTCATAAACTGATAAAGACAGATTCCCAGTGAATAAATATCTGCCTGAGCAGAATAAGCCGAAGCATAACCTGACTTAGCTGAATAAACCTCCGGAGCAATATATCCCTCAGTTCCAGCAAAGGAACGAGTGTATGAAGTCTGCTTTGCGATGTTGAAATCTCCGAGCTTGTACGTTCTGTTCTTTGAAATAAAGAAGTTGGACGGTTTAACGTCACGATGGATAACACCGATATCGTGAGCTGCTTTAAGTCCGTTTCCTATTTCTTTCGCAAGTCGGATTACATTTGCTTCATCTGTGTTGAGCTGCCTTGATGTCATTATTTCATAGACATTCTGCAAAAGCTCCATTCTTATGAGGAAGATATATCCTGAAAGCTTCCCGTTTTTTATGAATTCTTTAACGGTTTCCTCTTCATAGCTGACAATATTGGGACAGTTCCTGAGCTTATACATTATCGCGGATTCTTCTTCAATTTCTGCACGCTTCTGTTTAAGAAACAATAAACTGCGCTCCTCATCGTCAGCAAAGCGTTCATCAGGGAGAATAGGCTCGATTTTCAGAGCAGCCACATCTACACGTTTGGTTCTTTCAGCTTCAACACGGTATACCACACTGAAACCACCTGAGCCTATTCGCCCTTTTATGTACCAGTTTTCCCACAACGGCTGTGGGATTTGTTGTAACACATCTTCAATAATAACATCGATGTTCATGGCTGCTCCTTATAATTCAAATAGAAAAACAGTAGACTTACAGGGTATTCCTGCAAGGAACGATCAGTATGATAAATATGTTTTGAAACCTTCGCCTACAAGTACAGTGTACTTATTATTGATTTCTTCAGACATTGGATGGCTATATGATTTTTCATCAAAGTATAAGAGCGTTGATTTATCTGGATATAATTCAGATAATTGAAACTCACCTGCATTTCTTGGAATATGGCAATATCCGATAAACTTTTCACCTGTATTTTTATCTTCCATCAGACCGTAATAATCGCTTCCGGACATACTCATCTTGTTTGTATAACTCTCAACAAGTTCTCCATTATCATAAATTCTAATCTGGTCTTGCAAAAAAACGTTATAGCCTTGTAACATGCTAAATCCTTCACCGGAGTACTCACCACTATATTCTGCTATCGCTTCTTCAATTCCATCAGAATCAATATCTGCATAAACAACATTTTTAAGTGAAAACTTACCATATATTGGCACACTGGTAGTCCCATCGAAAAGAGTATAATCATAATTGAATGAATACTCATTTTGATCTGGAACGGTTAAAGGAACTCCTTCAGTCGCACCACATACACTGCACTTCTTTGGTGAAGTATATGTTGCTTCCAACCAATCATGAGGAACGACTTCATCAGGCTTATCTTTGTTGATGATATAATGAGAACAAGAATAGCCGCTAAGTCCCTTTTCTTCATATTCGACCTTGAACCAGTCTTTATTGTCGTCAAGATAATATGCCTTTATTTCTGTGCCTTTGGGAATTGTTCCCAGTATTTCTGAATCAAAGGACGGAGCAGCTCTGACAGAGAGGTCATCGGATTCAGTATTTATTATTCCTACAAATTCATTCGGATCCTTTGTTGTAGTAGTTGTAGTAGTTTCTGTTGTTGCAGCAGCCGTTTGAATTGAAGAAATTGTAGTTGTTTCTACAGAAACAACTGCTTCAATAGCAGAGGTGCTAGATTCTTTATCAGAGCTTTTATCATTCAGGCTCTTTGCCGCGAAAAAGAGAAGTCCGCCAAGAACGGCTATCAGAGCAATAATTGCCGAAACTGTAATAATAGTCTTTTTGCGTGAACTCCTGCTCGCTTCAGCTGCCTGCGACTGCATATAGACAGAACTGTCCGCGTACTTGGTTTCATTACCTGCTGAATAGCTTGTGTTACCCGCATAAACCGTTGCTGTTGCTTTTTTCATAGCAAAGCCTGCACCGCTGACATATGCATCGACCTTCTGAGCATTCAGCTTGTCAAGATCAGCAAGCATTTCGCTCATATTGGCATATCTGTCCTCGGGAGCGAACGCACACGCCTTTAAGATTATCTGAGAAAAATCCGCGCTTGCATTTTTAGGAGGCGGAAGCTGTTCGCCGTTCATACGTCTGTCTATGGCTGTTTCGGTATTCTCTGTATCCTCAAACGGAAATAACCCCTTATTCATCAGCTGATATAGGCAGATTCCCAGTGAATAAATATCAGCCTGAGCGGAATAAGCTGAAGCATTTCCTGACCTGGCTGAATAAACCTCTGGAGCAATATATCCTTCTGTGCCTGCAAACGAACGTGTATATGAAGTCTGCTTGGCAATGTTGAAATCTCCGAGCTTGTATGTACCGTTTTCGGAAATGAAAAAGTTTGAAGGCTTCACGTCACGATGTATAACACCGATATCGTGAGCTGCTTTAAGTCCATTTCCTATTTCTTTTGCAAGTCGTATTATATTTGCTTCATCTGTGTTGAGTTGCCGCGAGTTCATAAGGCCATAAACATTCTGCAACAGCTCCATTCTGATGAGGAATATGTATCCTGCAAGTTTCCCGTCACGGAGGAACTCTTTTATATCTTCTTCCTCATAGCTCACGACATTAGGGCATCCTTTGAGCTTATACATTATTGATGTTTCTTCTTCAATGTCAGCTTTTTTCTGCTTCAGGAAGAAAGCACAGCGTTCATCATTTAAAGCTAAGCGTTCATCAGGAATAATGGGTTCAATTTTTAATGCAGCTGTATCAACTCGCTTTGCTCTTTCCGCTTCTACACGATATACTCCGCTGAAACTGCCCGAGCCTATTTTCTCTTTTATGTACCAGCTTTCCCATAAGGGCTGAGGCAGCTGAGTGACTGCTTCATCAATGACTTTATTAATATCCATATCGCCAAATCTCCGTATAGTATATTTAATAATTGATGACAACGCACGTTATATTATCTTCGCCGCCGTTTGTTATGGCAGCCTCTATCAGTTTGTTTGCGGGACACTTGCCATTACTTGATACTACTGATAATATCTCGTTATCAGTGCACATATCCGTCAATCCGTCACTGCATAATAACAGTATTGAATCTGATAATGGAAACGGATCATAAGAATGATATGAAACGCCTACACCTCGATCATCAGAACCGATATAAGATGTCAGCTTGTGAGCATCGGGACTGGTTCGCGCCTCTTCCTCGCTATAGATATTGGCTTTTAGCTTCTTTACTGCCAGTGTCTGATCTTCTGATATTTGTTCTATTGTACCTGCTGAAATACGGTAGATACGGCTGTCTCCCACACTGAAGGGATACACAACTTCGTTAACGATAACAGCCATCGCCATAGTACAGCCGCTTCTTTTACATCTGTTTCGGATTATCATATCGCATATGCGGCTGTTTGCAGCAGATATATATTGTTCTATGAATTCATTGAGGTTTATCTTATTTGCTTTTTTGCCACTGATTTTATCAGCGAATTCTTTAAGAGTATCAGCAGCTATTCTTGACGCTTCTTCACCATATGCCTCGCCGCCCATTCCGTCAAAGACCGAAAAAAAGCTGATGGGATCAGTTCCGATTTTTATGTTCAATGAGACTGTCTCATCCGCCTTACAACCAATGCCCGTAACAAAATAATTATCCTCATTAACTTCCCGAATTCTTCCAGGATCTGTTGAAACCGAAACTAAAACAGAACGATGAGCATTTTGAGAATTATCCTCTTCGATCTGCTCTTTCTTTTTTAAAAAGTTGAATATCATTATCGTACCTCATTTATGATCCGCGATTTCTGATTTTTAGGCTGACAATAGAAATGATAACACATACCAAGCCGATCGCTCCGATACACATCCAAGAGTTTAACAGGTTCTGAGCAGTTGCTTCATACGCCCGTTCGGCTTCTAACCTTACAACATTCGGAAATGCCTGACTGAGTTTATAAGGCAGGTCTTTGCTGTTCAGGTCACCGATGCTTCCGAGTGCTGACATTCCCCATTTACTGAAGGTAATGTTTGCAAATTTCTTAAACGCTCCATGAAGTTCAAATAAGACACCGCCCATGACCAGCTGCATTATCAATACAAACGGCATAGTAGTCATAGCAGCATTGGGAGTTGATGCTATTGATGATATCATTAACCCCATCATATCCGAGCACCAGATCATCAGAAAGAGCGTAATAAGGTATTCAATGATTGATGAGCCGAATATAATACCCGCAGACGGAAAATCAATGAATATCGTGCATATCAGGACAAGTATAATGCTTTGTATCAGACAGAGAACAAAATCAAAAATGACGTGGGACAGGATGTATGCTGTGATTTTCAGCCCTGCCCGATATTCGCTTGTTATAGTATCATGTTCTTTGCAGACGCGCTGGATCGAATTAAAAACTCCGATCCATATCGCAGCTGAAATGATCGCAAAGAAACCTGTCTTTGTATCATCATACGTTGTGAACATATCCTTCCCGACGATCATGCATACGAGAAAAGATATGAACGCCGCGGTAATAATGTTTTTCCAGTCACCCTGATTCATAAACAGTCTGTAGTTTTTGGAAACGTAAACTGGTATCTGCTTTATAACTGCTGGCATCGACATCTCAGCCTCTCCTTGTTTTTTCAAACTTTTCTATAAACTCGTCTCCGCGGCCTTTTCCGCCTTCATAATTTATCTCAAGAACTATCTCGCTCAACTTCTCGACCCCGAAAAATACAAGCGCATTAGGTATGTCACCGTAATAAGCAAGATGACCTGCACCGTCCTTCTGACTCTTTGCCAAAACGATGACTTTAGTATACTTCTCAAAAACATCATCGGGGTAGTGCGATATCATAAGACCTGCCGCTCCGTTAGCGGTTGAAGAGCAGAGCTCTCTGGTATTGTCTTCTGATTCTTCCTTGGTAATCGGAGCTGTGAGCTGATTGATCTGGTCTTTACGTCCTGCAACATCCAAGCCCGCGTCAGGCTCATCAAATGTGAAGAAACGCATATCACCGACTGCTTTTATCGCGACCTGAACCCTCTTGCGCTGACCTCCGCTGATAACAGCGAGCTTACTGTCACGAATACTGTTAAGCATCATTTTTTGTATGACAGATTCAACTCTCTGATCGATCTCCTGTCTGCTGTAATCAGCCGATAATTGAAGCAGAGCAGAATCGAGAATAGTATGGTAAACAGTATCGTTTGCTCTGTAATCGGGATATTGGGGTACAATTCCTATCTTCTGTTTCAGAAGGCGAAGATTACGCCTATGGTATAATTCCATTCCGTCCAGTAAGATCGAACCTTCAACTTCAAGACCTTCCTGAACTTTCTGACCCGTAATTGCTTTGATAAAAGTTGACTTTCCTGCGCCTGCTCCGCCCAGAATAAGAATAAAATCTCCCGATTCAATATCCAGGTTTATATTTCTTAAAAGGTTCTTTTCCTTTGTGAACAGCTTTTTCTTTACATATACCCTGTCAATATTCACCGACATAATAGTCTGACGTTCATCATAACTGAATTTTGGAATTATGGAAGGACTTGACTGAACATCATTATAAATGATATCTTTTCCTGTAAAAATAAGAGTTTTATCCGCTATTCTTATTACATCAAACGGATCAAGAGTTCGTTCTGCGGATATGCCTTCCTTGTTCACTATTACACCGTTCATGCTTCCGTTATCTGTAATCATCCACCTGTTCCCGGAACGCTTTAAAGTCGCATGGCTGCGTGAAACCATAAAGTCAGATAGGATAATATCGGCTGATTCGCGTCCGATTACAACTATGTCTCTGTTCTGTAACGGATATCTCTGCCATTGTTCGTCAGGTGAAATAGCAGTGCTGAATATCATTTCAACTGCAGAGGAGTGCGGATCGTTCAATGTGCTTCTGTCGATCCTTAAAACATCGCCGTCCTGAAGTGCGACAGATTTTGATCCGCGCTCATTATATGGTCCCATTTTTTGTCCGTTCAGAAAAGTACCATTCAGACTGTTGTTATCCTTGTAATAATAGATACCGTCAATATACGAAAAATCGCCATGATTCCGTGAAACGATAGGGGACTTTAATGTGATGTCACTATGAACTTCGCTGTCTTCCCTTCCCAGTCTCATGTCACCATTGAGTTTGATTAGCCTTATGGGCTCTCCGCGTTCTAATACGATAAGAGTTGCAGGTTTTGGAGGGAGCGGTGCATAATAAATTGTTCTATTATCCATAATACTCCTCTATTCATTCAAATCTGATATGTATTATTTTCTCAAATTCCAAGCTAATGTGTTATATAAATTATACTATATCACACATAAAAAGTCAATATATTCCCAAATGATTTCATAAAAGCCTAAATCCAACAAAGGTGAATAATTCGTTGCTATTTCATCTCTATGGTAAGGGGGTGTATTATTAAACTTCGATTTATATTGAATCCAACGTCAAAAGAAAAGGGAGACAAAACAAAAGCCGCTTAGAAGGCTATTCTAAGCGGCTTTCTTGTGGAGCTGGAAACGTGACTTGAACACGCGACCGAGGACTGTTTTTAAAGCGAACATAATTTTCAGTTTTGATTGTTACGCTGCTTTTGCCACAGTTTCCTTCAGTTCGCCTACGAATCTGTAATATATCTCGACCTGCTGATATGTTTTTCCATTAAGCTTTTCCTTGTGGTGAACAACTATTTTATCGATAAGCTCATTGAGTATATCAGCGTCG
>Ga0247609_10007717_pt1 | contig 10228 bp, 6 predicted proteins | sample 172DNAGHGlowgp2_FD_193487 | JGI IMG/M metagenome (GOLD analysis project Ga0247609, IMG submission 193487) | Sheep rumen microbial communities from Palmerston North, Manawatu-Wanganui, New Zealand - 1728 DNA GHGlow gp2 | ecosystem: Host-associated > Mammals > Digestive system > Stomach > Rumen ...
GGTCTGTGATACGAGCGGATCGTCGGATATACCGATCACCGCCGTTACCGACTTTGACGGCACGAGCAGGCAGCTGTCTGTTACGGTAAGTCCTATACGCCGCTGAGCATTGAGCGCGAGAAGGAACTCCTTTTGCAGAGAGATCGGCAGGTCTCCGTACCCGGGACTGAACCGCCAGGTCCGGAAAGGCGCGTCCGAAGAGGAAAAAATCTCCTCCTCTGCCCTGTCGCAGAGCTGCTCTACAGCGGTGCTGCAAAGCGCGTCAACTGCGAGAGCCGCCGCCATATCCGTTACCGCGGTCTGCCGTATGAGCTTATCAGCCTCCGCAGAGACTGTCGCCGCAAGCATTACAGCGCGTCCGCAGCCCGATAAATGGCGCATTATAGCTTCTCCGGTGAGGGGAGCGTTCATTCCTGACAGGCGGACTCCCTCTTCTGTAAATGTGACATCAGCTTCGCGGTAGACATATGCCGGGCGCAGCTTTTCGCGCACTATCGGCTCATATTTGTCGAGCAGAGCCAGCACAGCCGCTCCGGGCTCACCTTTTTCGCCCATATACCTTGCAGCTTCCGTCTTCGAGAGCGGTCCGAGCTTTATCATGCCTCGATAACGCCGCTGACAGCTTCGCTTATCTTGCGTGCAACGTAGGAATTGTTCATCGTGTAGAGGTGAATGCCATCAACTCCGCTCGCTGCGAGGTCAACTATCTGATTGACTGCATATGCGATACCGGCATCGCGCAGAGCCTCGGGATTATGCTCATAGCGCTGCATAATCTTAACGAATTTGCGTGGAAGGCTCGCACCGCAGGTGGTCACCATTCTCTCTATCTGATTCTTGTTCACAACAGGCATGATCCCTGCTTCTATCGGCACATTTATACCGGCAGCAGCAGCCTTGTCGCGGAAATCATAGAAACTGTCGTTATCGAAGAAAAGCTGCGTGATGAGGTGATCGGCGCCGGCTTCCACCTTTATTTTAAGGTTTTCGATGTCCTCCTCAAGCGTTTCTGCGTCCGGATGACATTCCGGATAGCACGCTCCGGCGATGTCGAAATCGCCCTTGCTCTTGATGTATGTGATGAGGTCACTTGCGTGTGCAAAGTCCTTGACGGGCGGAATATCCGGATTTATGTCGCCGCGGAGCGCAAGGATATTCTCAATGCCGCGCTTCTGAGCCTCCGCGAGAGTAGCGTCGATCTCAGCGCGTGTGAAATTGATGCAGGGAAGGTGGAGCACAGGTATCCTGCCGCTCTCCTTTATCTTTGAAGCAATATCAAGCGCAAAGAAGCTGTTTCCGCTTCCTCCTGCGCCAAAGGTAACGCTTATGAAATCGGGGTTCAGGTCTGTCAGTTCATCAAGCGTCTGATAGATAACGTCAACTGTGCTTGTCTTCTTAGGAGGGAAAACTTCAAACGAGAAGATCGTTTTGTCCTTGAACAGGTCTCTTACCTTCATATCTTATCCTTTCATTCTATCGACCAGTCTATCGGCGTCATACCGCTGCGACTGAGAAATTCATTAGCTTTTGAGAAATGTCTGCACCCGAAAAAGCCGTTATACGCTGACAGCGGACTTGGGTGTGCAGCTTTGAGTATGAGGTGCTGCGGATTTGTGATGAACTGCTGCTTTGCCTTTGCGTCACTCCCCCACAGCATAAACACCATCGGCTTTTCGCGGATATTCAGGAGCTCTATCACGTCTGTTGTAAACTGCTCCCAGCCCATTCCGCGGTGGCTTCGCGGCTGATTTGCTCTTACTGTCAGCACGGAGTTCAGCAGCAGAACACCGTTCTGTGCCCATTTTGTTAGCTCGCCGTGCTTGCCCATATTGTCTATACCTACGTCATCGCGTATCTCCTTGAAGATATTGACGAGCGACGGCGGCGGTGCCACGCCCTTGCGGACGGAAAAGCTCAGTCCGTGTGCCTGACCCTCGCCGTGATATGGGTCCTGACCAATTATCACGCACTTGACATCGTTATAGGAAGTCATCTTCAGTGCGTTGAAAATATCATACATTCCCGGGAAAATACGCTGAGTTCTGTACTCATTCACGAGGAATTTTCTCAGACGGAGATAGTATTCCTTCGTGAACTCGTCCTTCAGCAGTTCGTCCCAGTCATTTCCGAATTCGACCATAATTGCCTCCATACAAAATAAGGGACAGCAGCTGCCGCCCCATTATTTCAGTTATTGTATACCGTATCCTCGTAGTATTTGAACTTTACGAGGGTGTTCCTCTTGTATGTAAGCGAGCCCTGCTGATTGAACGGTATTTTGTCGTAAGCCTCACGGGAGCACTCTATCTTGAGTTTCTGTCCCTTGCGCGTTACGAATACGAGCTCGTAGTATTCATCAAGAAGCTTCTGCTGACCTGTGCTCTCGATAACTCTCAGTCTGTCGTCGGACTTTCTCACAAGAGTTGCCATCTCAACGATGGGCTCAGAGGTCTTTTTCTGCACGCCCTCATCAGCAGGTCTGCGCGAAGGACGCTCGCCTCTCATAGGGGCACCGCCGCCCTGACCGCCGCCTTTTTCCTCAAGGAAGAGGTTCATAAACCTCATAAACGGGCTCTTGCCGCCGAATAGAAGAATGATGAGCAGCAGGATGACCACGATCGTACCGAGAGTAATGAGAAGATTTCTCATCTGCGGCGTGATCGCAAGTAAGGTTCCTATCTGTGTTGTCATATGTTGTTTCCTTTCAATTCAAGGCAGGTTTCAATCTGCCATACTATGCTAACTTATATTATATAACATTTCCCTGTGATTTGCAAGATATATTTGCAATTTTTTGAATTTTGCGGTATAATTTTACCAAGAAAGTCAACATTTTACCCATTTGGAGGAATTTCTATGCAAAAAGTTCTCGGGCATATGCGCAAGGCGATACAGCAATACGATATGATAAAGGACGGAGACCGCATCGCTGTCGGTGTTTCCGGCGGAAAGGACAGCGTTGCTCTACTTGTCGGGCTTGCTCGGCTTCGCAGCTTCATCGGTATCAGCTACGACATCACAGCTCTGACGATAGACCCGGCATTCAGCGGTATACCCGGAGATTATTCGGCAATAACCTCTCTTTGCGAGGAGCTCGGGGTAGATCACGTTATCATTCCGACTCAGATAGGCGAGATAGTTTTTGACGCACGCAAGGAGCCGAATCCTTGCAGCCTCTGCTCGAGAATGCGGCGAGGAGCTCTCACCAATTCCGCTGCTGAGCTCAGCTGCAACAAGATCGCACTCGGTCACAACTTCGATGATACGGTCGAGACCTTCCTTATGAATCTGTTCAACGAGGGACGTATCGGCTGTTATTCTCCTGTCACCGAGCTTGAAGACCGCGAGATACAGTTGATCCGTCCCCTCGTCCTCACCGAGGAGCGCGAGATACGACGCGCAGTGAAACGAAGCGGACTCACGATAGTAAAGTCTGTCTGTCCGGCAGACGGACACACTAACCGTCAGAGGACAAAGGAACTGATAGCACAGCTCGAAAGGTCTGACCGCGGATTCCGTGACAGGATATTCGGTGCAATGGTACGCGGCGACATCGACGGCTGGGGTATAAAAAAAGGCTCTCCTTAATGGAGAGCCTTTAATTATTCTGTTAAGAACGGGGACTAATTAATTAGTCTTCCTTCTTTCTGAGAACGAATGCAGTACCAACTGCTACAGCAAGACCTGCAACTGCGAGAGCTGCGCCTGTGCCGGATACACCAGTCTTGGGATCCTTCTTAGTTGTAGTTGTTGTGCCGCCCTTACCGGTTGTTGTTGTGCCGCCCTTACCGGTTGTTGTTGTGCCACCCTTGCCTGTTGTTGTTGTAGCATTGCCTGTTGTTGTTGTAGCAGGAGCAGCTGTTGTTGTTGTAGCAGGAGCAGCTGTTGTTGAAGTTGTAGTTGTTGTAGTTGTAGTAGTTGTTGTAGTTGTAGTTGTATCCTGAGAAGCACCCTCGATAGCAATATAACCATCGTAGCTCTTGTTGATGTCAGCAAGAGGAGCGCACTTAGCTACGTCAGCAGCGTTAGCAGCGAATGTGTTGTTCTCTGTTGCGTTGTAGATACCCTTTGTGAATGTGTAAGCCTGCATGAGGTTACCTTCCTGGTTAACTTCTACGTTTACGAAGAGGTCCTCAGCGTTCTTGTTGGACTTGTACATAATGTCGATCGGGAATACATCGCCAGCCTTTACATCAGCAGGGAGCTGGAACTCGATTGTCCACATCTCACCATTGATACCGAGGTTAGCAGAACCAGCTGTAGCAACGAATACGCCCTTGAAGCCAGCAGGAGCTGTGGGGTCATTCTCAGGGTTACCTGCAGAAAGCTTGCTGATAGCCTTGCCAGCGTTAACGTTCATTGTGCCGAAATCAGGATCCTCAGTGATTGTGAGTCTGCTATCGTAGTAGATGTGGAAACCAGTTGAAGCGTACTTGAGCTGAGCGCCGTCAACCTTGATAGAAGCAGTAACCTTCTTGCCAGCGTCTGCTGTTGTGTAAACAGCGCCCTTGTCGTTGCCATCAACAGAGATGGAAACTACAGGCTTAACTGTTGAACCGTTGATCTGGTCCATTGTGAATCCGTTGTACTCATCTGCGAATGCAGCCATTGAAGATGCAGAAGCAGCAACTGCTGTGATAGCGAGTGCAGAAAATGCTCTCTTTAAAGAAGTGTTCTTCATTTTGAATTTTCCTTTCAGATAATATAGATTTATATGTTAGTCTGCCGCCGTATCGACGGCAGACTTAACAATTCATTTGGGTTGCGTATGAATGATCATTCAGCCTTAGCGAAATCGCCGAGGATCGAGTTCCATGACTCTCTGTCGGGATTTACGCCTACAGAAGCCTTGCTGTACATTGCAAGAATGAAGGAAGCATCAGTGTTGATAACCTTTCTTGCAGGCTTGAGTGCATACCAGTTGTCCTCAGCGTTCTCGTTATCAACGTCGCAGAGGAATGCAGCGAAGTCGTCAAGAGTCTTGTCATAATCTTCTCTTACAACTCTCTCGCCGTTCTCGTCGAGATATGTGATAAGGTCACTGGTGGAGAATACCTCAGTCTCAGGATCCTTACCTGTAGACATCTTAGCATACCAAACCTGAACGACTGAAGCGTCCTTAGATTCTGCCTTGAAGTCAAGGTTTGCGTCACCCTTTACGCCAACGTAAGCAACAACAGAAACATCCTGTCCGTTGTACTTAACGAGCTTGTCGCCAGCCTTAGCTACGCCCTCGATATCCTCAGAAGCGTAGATGTCGATGAGGTGCGAGAATACAGGCTCTTCTTCTGTGAATACGTTTGCGGGAGTCTGAGTGCCGAAGTCAACCTTATCAGTGATGTCAACGTCAGTACCCTTCTTGTCGATTACCTGATTTACTACATTGCCTTCTTCGTCGTAAGAAATGTAGCTCTCATCGATGCTGTAGGAAATGGATTCAATCTGATCCTTATTGAATTCCTTATCGATATTGAGATAGAAGCCGGTCTTGGCAGCTACTGTATAGTTAGTAACTGTCTTGTACTCTGTTCTTGTTGTTGTAGTTGTTTCGCCGGGGGTTGTTGTCTCGGTCGTGGATGTTGTTGTGTCAGTTGTAGATGTAGTTGTGTCTGTTGTGGATGTAGTTGTGTCTGTTGTAGACGTTGTTGTATCAGATGTTGTAGTTGTTGTCTCAGTAGTAGTTGTTGTTGTCTCAGTTGTAGTAGTTGTTGTAACAGCCTCAACAACTCTCTTCATCTGGAAGTCAACTGAAGCCTCGCCGTTCTTGACGCCGGAGTAATCAGCAGTTACATCAACAGTCTTGTATGACTTTGTAACCTGAAGACCATACTCAGACATGAAGTAATCAGCAACTGCGCCTTCCTCATCGTCGTCGAACTCACCGTAGAAAGTAGCTGTACCAGCATTGAGCTGAGCCTTTACATTCTTGATAGCGTCAGCAAAATCGCCGAGATCCTTAGCAGAGATCTGAACGTCTATGCCAGCGCCGCTGTTAAGCTGTGAGATAGCCTTCTCGTAGTACTTGAGAGCTGTAGCCTTTGAAGCAGCCTCTGTAGCAGATGAAGGAAGTTCCTTCTTTAATCTTGCTTCAGCCTTCTGACCGAATCTGCTTGCCTTTGCAGCAGCAACGAGCTCAGGGAATGTAGCGTATGTCTTTTCCTCTGTTACCTTAGCAAGAGCCTTGTCTGTCCAAGCGCTTACTCTCTTGAACTGCTTCTCAAGGTAGATAGCGTCCTTTGTGAGCTCGCCGTCTGCGGAAGCAGCTCTGAGCTCAGCGATTTTCTCAAGAGCGTAATCAGCCATAGCTGAACCCTTGTAAACCTTGCCGGCATCGGAAGTGAAGTATGCTTCAGCTTCAACCTTTGTATCGTCAAGAGATGAGCCCTTGATGATCACTGTGTAAGTACCAGCAACTGTGATGCCCTTGTAACGGGAATCACCGCCTGTGATGTCAGGAACGATATCCGAAAGCTCGCAAGTGAGAGTGATGTCACCCTCGTCGCTGATTGTGTAATTAACATCTCCGTAGTGAGCAGCGATCTTAGCAGCTGACTCCTTATAGTTGCCTGCACGCTTTACAGCATCTGCACGATACTCGGAAATGTCGATCTTTCCGCTCTTCTTGCTGATGCTTGTGAGTTTACCAAGTGCAGTTTCGTTCCATGTGGAATCCTTAACGAAAGTGTAGCCGTTTGCGTCGTCGCCGGACTTCTCGTAGTAGTCGTTGCCGTCTGCTTCCTTACCGGGTGTGATGTAAACAAGTCCACCCTCGCCGTTCAGTGTAACTGCTTTATCTGCTGCTGCAACTGTCTCATTCTCAACAGCTGCGATGTCAGCGTTGTTGATGCTTGCAGCATTAGCAACAGTCAGGCACTGAGTAAGAGCAAGCGGAACAGCAGCTGCTGTAGCAAATGCTCTTTTGAATAATGAGTTCTTCATTGTTCTATACCTCTCTAACATTTTTTTTACCTGAAACGGCGGTTCTTTGTACAAGACCTGCTTTTCAGATTGCATTTCCGGGTCAAATACAGGCAGTTATCCCATAGTCTGCCCGAAAATTCATAACTACATTTTATCACACAATGCCGGATAAGTCAAGAAAAACAACGTAATTTTCAAAAAAATAATTGACGATTAATCATTACCATTTTTGTATGTATTTCACAATCAATTTTACCCGTCAGCGGATATTTTTACGGAATATTGACTCTCTGTATTATTTGCCTTTTTTATTACATACATTCTATTGTTTTTCGCCTGTTTTGCGATCCCGTTTTTTGTGCAAAAATGCAAAAACAAGCATTATACCGCATTGTTCCGGCAAGTACAGAGCCTCCTCTGCTCAATAACATTATATTACTTCCGCGCGGCTGAGTCAAGCGGTAATTCTTAGAAAAAACAAACCGGACACGAGGTCCGGTTTGTTGTAGTTTTCAGGGTCAGACCATTACTTCATAAGGAAGTCCTGGATCTTTTCCTTTCTGCCATAGTTGGCAAGAACTTCGTTCCAAGTCTCCTGAGCGTCTGTAGCGCTTGTGGACATCTTGGAGTAGAATGCGAGTATAGCACTTGCGTCCTTAGCGTCGATAACTCTTCCGCTCTTCTTAGTCTTCCAGTTGTCGAGATCGTATACGTCCTGATCAACGTCTACGAGGAATGCGCCGAACTGGTCGAGGTCGAGGTCGGGGTTGTTATTGATGATATCGTTTGCATCAGGATTGAGTCTGATATTATCAGAGCTTTCACCCTCCTGCATTACGGATGCCTTGGAGTAGAATGCAAGCGCATTCGATGCATCCTTTGCATCTGCCTTGTTATCAAGGTTAGAGTCACCCTTTACACCGATGTAAGCCTTGAATGTCATAGGCTTGCCGTCAGCATCTACGAGCGGCTGACCGTCGTAGAGAACGTCAACGATGTAAGTGAAGTTCGTCTGCTCTTCTCTGTAAGCTTCCATAGGATTATCCTTGCCGCTTACCTGCTCCTTGAATGTGATGAGGCTTGTATCAACCGCTACGTCCTCTGATGTTCCATCAGCCTTAACGCGCTTGATAGAGAGATCAGATACATGACCTGCATTGAAGGATCTGCTGTCGTGGTTGAAGTAGAATCCGTCAACTACTGTTGCAGTTGCAACGAGCTTGCCCTCTTCAGGAACATCTGTTGTGGTTGTAGTAGTTGTTGAACCGCCCTCCTCAGTTGTGGATGCAGTTGTCTGAGTTGTAGATGTAGAGGATGTTGTTGTGGTCTTGTTGGGATCCTCAGTTGTTGTAGACTCAGTTGTTGTGCTTGTCGAATCTTCACCAGTTGTCTGAGAAGTTGATGTCGACGATGTAGCAGTTGTATCTGTTGTAGATGTTACAGTTGTTTCTGTAGTTGTATCTGAATTCTTGTCGGTCGATGTTGATGTTGAAGTCGTCACAGGTGTCTCTACGATGATAGCACCGTTGAGGCACATGATCTGATTTGTCATATCAGCGCCGTCCTCAGAAGATACATTGAAGAAGCCCTTAGTCCACTCTACAGGATACTCGCCGTCAGCTGTTCCCTCGGGAACCTGATATGTGAGAGTAAGAACTGTAGCACCGTCTGCTGCTGCATTTGAACCGCCCTTAGCGTCTGCGAATGCAAACTCAAATGTTGACGGGTTAGCAACAAGGTCGGAATTGTAGCCGTCTGCCTTAGCGGATACGCTGTCGTATACGATAGGAGTTACAGCCTTGATACCGAACTGAGCACCGCCTACGGGGAGATTTACTCCGTTAGGATCGAGAACAAGTACGGGAACCTCAACAAGCTGACCGGGCTCAGCCTTTACTCTCTGGATCTGCCAGATGATAGCGCCTGCCGGAGCTGTTATGGTTGTAGTAGTTGTTGTTTCGCCCTCTTCAGTTGTAGAAGCGGTTGTCTGAGTTGTGGTTGTAGTTGTGCTGGTAGTTGTTGTACCAGTTGTAGAAGTAGTTGTAGTAACTTCCTTCTCAACTACGATAGCACCGGGAAGTGCAAGGATGTGCTTTGTGATGTCGAGGCCGTTCGTATCGGAAGCAAAGAGCTCAGCGATAGAAACGGGGTAAGTACCGTCAGCGATATTCTCGGGAACCTTGAACGTGAGTCTTATAACCCTAGCATAGTTAGCAGCAGCAACGCCTGTGCCCTTCGGGTGAGCGAATGCAAATCTGTTTGCATCGCCGTCAACGCCGGACTCAATTTCTGCACTGTAGCCGACAGAACCTGTACCGCCTACGAGAGCGATGTCGCCTTCATTCTTGATAATGAACTGAGCACCGCCGACCTCAAGAGCTGTACCATTGGGATCGAGCACGATCACGTCAAGCTCTACCTCTTCGCCGGGCTGAGCCTTGACTGTCTCTACCTGCCATGCTATAGCGCCCTCTGCAACTGTAAGAGTTGTAGTTGTGGTAGTATCCTCGGGAACTTCTGTTGTAGTAGTTGTTGTAGTTGTTGTGTCTTCGCCAGGCTGATCTGTTGTTGTAGTTGATGTAGATGTTGTAGTATCATCAGGATCCTTAACGATGATAGCACCGTCGAGGCAGATGATGCTGCTTGTCATATCAACACCGTCAGCAGACGAAACGTTGAAGAATGCCTTTGTCCACTCTACAGGATATTCGCCGGCTTCTGTGCCCACGGGAACCTTGTAAGAGAGAACGAATACTTCTGAACCATCAGCGCCGATCTGCTCTCCGCCCTTAGCGTCTGCGAATGCAAACTCGAAGGTCGAAGGATTAGCAACGATGTCAGACTTGTAAGCTGCTGAGCTGCCGGATACGCTGTCGTATACGATAGGTGTTGCAGCAGTTACGCCGAACTGAGCGCCTCCGATAGGAAGCTTTACTCCGTTGGGATCACGAACGAGTACGGGAACAGTTACTGTCTCGCCGGGTGTAGCCTCTACTCTCTGGATCTGCCAGAGGATAGCGCCTGCCGGAGCTGTGATAGTAGTTGTTACATCGCCATCGCCGTATCCTTCAGGTAATGTTGTAGATGTTGAAGTTGAAGTATCAACGGGAACATCTGTGGAAGTTGTAGTTGTTGTATCGGTGTTCTCTTCTGTTGTTGTAGAAGATGTTGTAGTAGTCTCCTCATCAATGATGATAGCACCGTCAACGAGTGTTACTGAACCTGTGATCTCATTTCCGTTTGTATCGCTGATGAATGCATCAGACCATGCAACAGGATATGTGCCGGGCTCAGCATTTTCGGGAAC
>Ga0247609_10007718_pt1 | contig 10228 bp, 14 predicted proteins | sample 172DNAGHGlowgp2_FD_193487 | JGI IMG/M metagenome (GOLD analysis project Ga0247609, IMG submission 193487) | Sheep rumen microbial communities from Palmerston North, Manawatu-Wanganui, New Zealand - 1728 DNA GHGlow gp2 | ecosystem: Host-associated > Mammals > Digestive system > Stomach > Rumen ...
CCGCTTTGCAAGATATAAAGTGGAATAAATCAAAGAAGCATTTTTTAATAGGTAATCATGAGTCTAATATAAGTACACTAGAGTACTCTAGCACGAAGTTTTTTGAAAGCATAGATGCAGATGTAATTCAGACGCCCACACTATACTCTATTACGGATACTATTGACTTTCATTTTATTCCTTATATAAAAACAGACAGTTTACTTAGTGTAAAATCTTATATCGATGATGAAAGTAAGAAGAACGTGTTTTTTGCTCATCAAGATTTAGCTGGTGTTCAGTACGGCAAGTTTGTATCTCAGACAGGGTTTTCTATAGATGATATCGTTGAGAATAGTACACTGTTTTTTGATGGTCATCTTCATAATGAACAGATTATTAATGATAAAATATTTCTTGTTGGTATTTTATCGGGACAGAATTTCAATGAGGATGCTTTTAAATACGAGCATTTAGTATATATATTAACAATAAACGATGATGATTCGATTGAAGTAGAATCATTTGTAAATCCAGAAGCATTTAATTTCTATAAGATTAGAGTTGAAAATGAGGATGATGTTTGTAGATTAGATGATCTTAAAAATCATGCTGTCGTATCAGTTGTGTGTGAGGATAGCCTTGTATCAACTGTAAATAAAGCTTTAAGAAATAATAAGAATATAGTTGAATCGAGATTGACAATTTTCTATGATTATCAATATAGTAGTGAGGATTGTTCTCAGTCAATATTGGTAGATGATTATACAAAACAGTTTATTATGTTAGCTCAAAAAGAAATAGCACCATCAAGAATTCTTGATGATGAGTTGTCTAGATTAGGAGGCGATTAGTTGATTTTACGTTTCTCAAAAGTTAGATTGCATAACTTCTTCTGCTACAGCGATGCTGAGCTTAATTTAGAGGATATGGGTTATGCTATTGTATCGGGAAGAAATAACATGGAGCTTGATGGAGCCATAAGCAATGGTTCGGGAAAGTCAAGTATTTTTAATGCAATATGTTATGCTCTGACTGGAGAAACAGCTCAGGGATTATCTAATAATGTTGAGAATATCTATACTGATCCTAATGATTGCTGGGTTGAGCTTGAGTTTACAGCTGATAATGATGACTTTGTAGTAAGAAGATATAAGACTCCTAGAACAGATATGACTATCTTAATCAATGGTGAAGATAGATCTGGAAAAGGTATCAGAGAGTCTCAGCAGCTTCTGAAGGGGTTTCTTCCTGAGTTAACGTCGCAACTAATAGGGTCTATTATTATTTTAGGTCAGGGACTTCCTTATAGGTTTACATACAATACTCCTTCTGCCAGAAAGACTTTGCTTGAGAGCTTGACTAAATCAGACTATATGGTTCAGACAATAAAAGATAAGCTTGATAGTAGAAAAGAAGAGCTAAGAGTTCAGTTAAGATCTTTTGAAGATATGAATGTTTCTACAAACACTCAGATAAAAATATATTCTGAAAGACTTAAAAAATTAAATAAAGAATTAGAGGAGTATAATGAGTGCAGTCTTGATGGTGATATTGAAGACAGTATAAAAGAAATAAATAGCAGTATTGATCATTATGAAAAGGAGCTTAAGTCTCTGTCGAAGAAAAAGCAGAGTTTAGATAATAAAGTTGAAGCACTACTGCGTGATAAGATGGATGTTGTTAATGAGGGAAATAAGTCTCTTTCTGACATGCTAAGTCCAATAGAGTCGGAGATATCTTCTGTTAGATCAGAGTTAGTCGATAAGAAGTCAAATGAAAAGCAACTTGAGGGTGAGATAAAGAAGCTAGAGTCGATTGTAGATATATGTCCAACTTGTGGCCAGAAGATACCGGATGTTCATAAGATAGATACGTCTGATTTGAGATCTAAGCTTAGTACAGCAAAATCAGTAACTGCTGCTTTGCTCAACAAGATAAATGATTTGGATAAAAAGAAATCTGATGTAAGTGCCTCTCATTCTGACTCTCTTAATAAAACACTCTCTAAGTATGATTTAAGTATCGATAGTACGAAGGAAAAGATTAGTCTGATTGAAACAGATATAAATAATACTACTAAACTGTTACAGTCTGATTCAGAGGAGCGGTCTCGCCTTACTCACATTCAGGAAAATTATTCAAAGGCTGTAGATGAAATATTAGAAATAAATTCTATTTTAGATAATCTATCTCGTGATAAGTCTGAGATAGAATCAAGTATTAGAGATACAAATGAGCATTTAAATACTGTTCAGAGTCTTATAACATTAGCAAAGAGAGAATTTAGAAGCGCACTTTTAGTGAATGTTGTTGCTTACATGGATAGAAAAGCAAAGGACTACGCTAGAGATGTGTTTGGGTCTGAAAATCTATCTATTGTTGTTAATGATAACTATATTGATGTTATATTTAATAATAAGTATTATGAAGCATTGTCTGGTGGTGAAAAACAGAAAGTTGATATTATAATTCAATTAGCACTAAGAGATTTGCTGAGTAACCAGTTAAATATTCATTCAAACATTTTAGTACTTGATGAGGGACTTGATTTTCTTGATTCAAAGGGATCTGAAGCTGTTTTGAATTTAATTCAAAGCAGGTTAACTGATGTAGAGTCAGTGTTTATTATTTCTCATCATGTAGAAGAGTTAAATATTTCTTATGATACAGAGGTAATTGTTGAGAAGGGTTCTGACGGCATAAGTAGTATATCTATTCATTAATGTTGTATAATATTCTTGAAGAAGAATATGAAGAATCAAAAGCTGTTTGAAAAACCATCAAATGTCAGATATGTTGACATGGCCATGTGGATTGATGAAAATTTTTATAAAGAAGACTGTGATTACAACAAGGCTTATGTGTATATGTATTTTTTAGCCTATATGCTGGCTTCGAAGCAAAAGTATTTTTCTAATAAGTCTGACTATGAAGAATTCTCATCAATGATGGCCTATAGTACATATCAGAGAATGTTAAATAAAGATCGGTCTAAAGTAAAATCTGTATTGAACTATATGAAGTCAGTGCTATATTTTAGAAAATGTGCATTTGATGTTCAGAAACAACAGAGAATAGTTGATCCTAAGTATGATGATTGAGATTCAGTAGCTTATATAGAAAATTGTCGTTCAGCATACGAGAGATCATCAGGAAGTGAGAGACTTTTTGATGGTGTTGTTCAGACTCTTAAAGAAGTTCCATCATTAATAAAGAAGAATATTCCTCGTGTATTTAAGAGTAATAAAGTTGAATATGAAAATATTTACATATCATGTTTATTGAGCATGATAAATAGAATAACTTTACCGTCGGTATATGAAGATAGATTAGAATGCAAAATAGAGTCATCTCCAACATTCGACGAGGTTAAGTATTACAAAAAATATCTAGATGATAGCATAATATTATGACATCTGCCTCCTTCTATGGAAGCGGTTGTTATGACTGTTATAAATAAAGTAAATAACATTATAATTAACGAGATCAATGAGCTATCAGATGACATAAAAATACCTGACAGTGAGTTTAATGGGATTATGACGTCTGGATTTGTAGAGAGTGGGTCTAATGAAGCAGATTACTAAAGATTTAAATACATTAAGAGAAGATGATTTAATTACAATCATCTTATATTGTTTGTATAAATTCACAAATAATCCAGAGTATGCGGCTATATCAGAGTTAGCTTATACTGTAGATAAAGATAGCTTATATAGATTATGTGCTACTTATGGTGGATGTACAATAAAAATTCCTACTCTAAGTGAGTATAGAAAAATATTAAGAGTTATGCTTATTTTTGATTTTATGCATTCTGATGGCCTTTCATTCAAAGAAGCTTGCGATAAAGCAGGTGTCAATGATGATGATATGAGTGATATTACTAATATTTACTCGATAATGTCTGATGTTTTGGATTCTTATGAAGAGTAAATCTTATGAAGAGTAAAGTTAAACAATTGTGGAATGATGTCAAAGACTATCATGAGCTTACATTACAAGATAATATAAAGGAAAGACTTAATAAGACATTAAATAGATATTTAGATGATCTAGATAGCTCAAGTGATAGGTTGTTAGGTAAAAAAACAAAGACTGTTTATAAGGAGTTGAGTAAGTAATGGAAACAAATATGAAAGAAGATCTATCGTCACTTACGACTATAAACGAGTCGGTGTTTACGAAACTTATAAATAAAGTTGAATGATGTATTAGTGATTGTGTAGAAAAGTCTATATTAAATGGTGATAGCTTAGCTAATATTGATCTTGATATTGGAAATTTATTGATATCGTTTGATAACAATCAAATAAAGTATAAATTTATACCAAGTCAAAAACTGGAAAAAGCTATTACTAATACAGTAGTAAATGAACGCAATGATCTCGTTTTAAATATAGAAGAGTCATTAGTATCTAAGCTTGTTAATACATATAAAAATTTCTTTTAGGAGATTTATTATGGAAGAACAGACAGATAATTTTGAAAGAGAAGAGCAAATAGATGAAGGTTTATTTCCAGCAGTTAAGATATCTGAATTAGCTAAAGAGGGAAATAATCTTGTAAATAAAGTAATTGAAGAAAATGATCCTCAGAAATTAGAGGAATTAACGAAATTATTTGCTCTTAATCAACGTAAGAAACAGATAGCTAGAACTAATAAACTATCTAATTTACTTGAATTAGTTGATGACGAGGTTATTCATAGAGTTACAACTCTTCCTGATGCTATTGAAAATAGAGATTTATTGAATTATTGAAAGACAACACAAGAGTCAATTAATCAAGGAAATAATAATGATCAAGAGCTTCCTAAAGTACAGATCAATAATCAAACAAATGTTAATATTAGCTCGAGTGGTCTAGACAGAGATTCACGAGCAAGAGTATTGGAAGCCGTGCAGGAAATTTTAAAAGATAGTTTACAAAATAACAAAGATAATGATATTATTGATATAATACCAGAAAGGAAGTAGATGAAAAGAGATTTTGAAGAGTACTTTACTGCCGTGCAGAAAGACTATAATAGAATGCTTAAAGATAGAGATAAGATTAATGATGAGATAAAAAAAGGTCTTATATCGTCTGAGCAAAGAGAGATGTTTGATACATGATTCAATCAGGTGAAAATGAATTATGATCGTATAAGTTACATGTGGTACTTACTTCATTTACCTCCAAAATTTATTCAGAGAATTCAGCAGAGAAATATTAACTCTAAGATGATGAAGGAGTTAGAGAAATATAAAGAGTTAGAAGCTGATAAGGATACCATTTTAAATGAAAATGATTCAGCTCTAACTAATATTGAGAAATTTACGGAGGAAGAATAGTGGAGGATTTTGTAGCTAGTCTTGAGCTTCCTTATAGTGGTAAGATAATAAATAATCAGTATATCATTGATGTAAAGTCGAGCGATGAGTTTTCTGAGTTATTTAATGCTGTATCATTAAATAATTTTTTGCATTTAGAGGATAATTCTATAGCAACAGTCGATGAGACTAAGTTTGTATTTACTGATGGGGAGTATGATGTTAGACTCGAGGCTGATTATAACAATGATGTTTATAGATTAACTGTAGAGGTTAAATAGAAATGATTAAAGAACTTGTACGTGATTTAGATGTATTATCGAAGAGATCGATAGAATGAGACGTTAAGAGCAATCAGAAACTGTCAATTGAGTTAGTACAGAATTTAGATGACACGCTGGAGAGTCATGATGATTTGACATACTTATGTGCTAATGAGATAGGATATAAAGAGCGCGCTTTTGATATTAAGTTTGCCGATGACACATATATCTTTATGAATCCTATGTTTCAGAAAGTAGATAAGCTAATCTTATCTCGTGAAACAGATAGGTATAACGGTAAAGAATACATTGTACCGAGATATAATGAAGTTGAACTTGTATTCCAGGACTGTTTAGGAGCTATAAAAGCAATTAAAGTAACGGATGGCGCTGCAATTGTAGTATGTCAAGCTATGGATACTATTGATGGTTTGTTTGCTAGTGACTATGGATTAGAGATAATTCCTGAATTCGATTTAGCATCTGAAGAAGAGAGAGAGCAAGTTATCGAGGAGTATCTCTCGTCTCTAGAAAAGAGGTATAATAAATTAGATGAAGAGCTTTCTACTGATGAGGCTACAAAAGGACCTTGAAAAGCAGCTAGATTTTTAGAGGCTGTTAGCAAAGGGGAAGTTGAGTTAGAAAAAGAAAAGCCTATGAGCAAAAGAAAGCAGAGGGCTCTTTCTAAGATGATTGATAGTGTAAAGCATCAAGCAAATAAAATGAAATTTTGGAGGAGAAAAAAATAATTATGAAAAGGGTAAAGGCTACTAGAGAAAGTATGATGTCTAATATTAAGATCAAGGAGTTAGGAAGAGTCGCTGCTCCTGGTGAAGTATTCGACGTTTCTAATATGAGATATGTTACTTTAACAGGTAGGAACATGTATCATAAAGTATTTGTAAGCTTAGTTGAGGATTTAGATGTGACAGAAGCAGCTGCTGAAGAACATGCAGATGTGGTTACTGTACGTAAGTCTTCGAGAAAGAAGAAGAATGGCTAACAGTGAGATCGCTGTAAAAAATAGGTACAATATGACAATCGGTTGGGTTAGAGACTATGGTGATAGATCAATAGCTATTCATATTAGGAAAGGATATGTTGGCAGCTACGTCAAGTCATCTAATATAACAACCGATAAAGATGGCAAGATTTATTGTTATGGTGATGGGCTTCAAGATTTAATAAGAAGCTCAGATAGGAGTTAGATAATATGATAAAATTGGCAACGACACATTGTCCAAAATGTAAAGTCATTGAGAAGAAACTATTTTCAAAGGGTATCCCATTCGAGACAATTGATGATATGAATGAGATTACCAAATTAGCTGAGTCAGTTGGTCTGTCAACGGCTCCTTTACTTGTTCTGGATAATGGTGAAGTTCTTGACTTTGTTCAAGCAAATAAGTATTTAAATTCTCAAGGAGTATAGTATGGAAGATGTTGTGAATTCGTTTGGTTGTAATATATCTCCCGTAGATTTAAGAGATTATAAATTAGATAAATCATTAGTAGGTAAGACAGAATTTCCAGAGAAGTTCTCTGCTATGACAAATCATAAAGTAAAGCATCAAGGTACAGTTTCTTCCTGTGTCCCGCATGCTGTTGCTTCTATTTTAGAGTTCCATGATGATTACAAGACAACATTGTCTACTAATTTTATCTATGGCCTTAAGAATAGATTATATGGATATAAGGGAAAGGGAGAGTACATAAGAGTAGCATTGGCAATAGCTAAAAATTATGGGTCTCCTAGAAAGACACTCTGCAACGGGAATACGGAAGTAGAAGAGGTGTTTGAAATCGCTGACAAAGCATTTGACAATAAGGAAGTTTTAGAAGATGCTTACAGACATAGAATAAAGTCATATGTTAAGTTATGCGATGATGATGATATAAAGTATGCTTTAATGAATTATGGTCCTGTAATTATATCGATTAAGTGGTTTACTGGAGCTGACTGTGATAGGGAAACTGGTATATTAGTTACAGATAGGAAAGAGCTCAAGAATTATCATGCAGTTGTTGTCTATGGATGAGACAGCGATGGATGATTGTGCCAGAATTCATGGGGAAGTTTGTGAGGTAAGCATGGCTTATTTAAATTGCCGTATGATTATGGTATTGAAGAAGCTTATGGACTTATAGATGATGAGACTCTTGGATCTGATTATCCTGAAATAATTCATCCTGTTCGTGGAAGTAGATTACTTGAAATATTATTTAAGATATTGAATTCATTGATTAATTTAGTGTTAGGTAGATAATATCTAGCACTTTTATTACCCTAGTGGTATATTATAATACCAGATTAGAAAGAAGATATAATAGGTATGGAAATAGCATTAAAACTAAATAAAGATTTTGAAAGATTTCTAGATGAGCTTAGAGTAAAGTACGGGGAAGACTTCGAATTAATTAATGGTGTGCATCCATCGCAGCTAGATTACTCTGAGTTTTTAGCTAATTTTACACGTAATGATACACTTGCAGATACAAGTGTAGATCCTAATGCTAATGCTTCTCATAAAGACATAAGATCTTTTATGACTGAGAAGGGTAAAGCATCTGATAAATTATTTGGATTAAATAAAATATTTTTAGAGATTAAACAGAAATACGGATTGAAAACAGCGAAGCAGTGGCTAGAGCAAGAATACAGTAAGGGATTTTATTTAAATGACTCTACATCTGCTAGCTACATGCCGTACTGCTGGGCCAATGATTTAACAAGATTGGCCAAGGAAGGTTTATTCTTTTTACCTAATTACAATAATAAAGCTCCTAAACATCTCACAACATTCTTCGATGATGTTATTGAGTTTGTATCATTCCTTAGTAATAGACAGTCTGGTGCCGTGGGTTTACCTAACATTATTATTTGATCTTATTATTTCTGGAAAAAAGATGTTGAAAATGGATATTTTTTAAAAGATCCAGAGACATATTTAAGACAGAATTTCCAGAAGTTTATTTACAGATTGAATCAACCGTTTTTAAGAATTGATCAGACAGCATTTACAAATGTATCTGTATTTGATAGATTGTATCTTGAATCATTATTTGGTGGATTAGAGTTCCCTGACGGTACGTTTGCTATCGATGAAGTAGAAGAAATTATGAACTGTCAGAAGGTATTCTGTGAGGTTGTCTCTGAAGTTCGTACTGAGAATATGTTTACTTTCCCAGTCCTTACAGCATCATTACTTTATAAGGATGGAGCATTCGTTGATCAAGAATTTTCTAGATGGATTAGTGATCATAACGTCAAGTGGATGGACTTCAATTTCTTCTGCTCCGATAATGTAGGCGTATTATCTAACTGCTGTAGGTTATTGAGTGATACTACAAAACTCGAAGGTTTCGTTAACAGTATTGGTGGTACAGCATTATCAATAGGTTCATGTAGAGTTTCAACTATTAACCTTGCCAGAATTGCTTATGAAGCATTTGAATATAATAAACCAAATGAAGTTAAGTTAGAAAAAGCAAAAGCAAAATATCTTAAGATATTAAAGGAAAGAGTTGAACTTGATTGTAAAGCTCTTGATTGTATGAGAGATATTCTTAAGAAAAATATCGAAAGAGGATTGCTTCCTAACTATCAAGAAGGTGCAGTTGAATTAGATAAACAGTTCTGTACAATCGGTATCCTCGGTCTTTATGAAGTTATGGATATATTCGGTCTCATTAATACGGATGAATTTGGATATAAGTCCTATTCAGATGAAGCAGTAGAGTTTGGTACACAGATATTAAGTCTTATTAATGAAGTTAAGGATGCTTTCCCTTGTGACTTTACATTTAATATTGAGTCAATTCCAGGCGAAAATTGTGCAGGTACAATTTGTACAGCTGATAACCTCTTATTCGAGCAGGATAAGTACTACATTTATTCGAATCAGTGAATTCCACTTAAAGAAAAATGTACAATCCAAGAGAAGTGTAGATTAGGTAGTATCTTCGATAAGCAGTGTGGTGGCGGATGTATTGCTCACATTAATCTTGAAAATAGATTCGCTACTAAGGATGAAGCGTGGGATATGCTAAACTATGTAGCATCTCACGGAGTTATCTACTCAGCATTTAACGGAAAGATTAGTGTATGTAAACATAAACATGCATTTATTGGTTCTAAAGAATGTCCTATTTGTGGAGAACCTATTGCTGATACATACACTAGAGTTGTAGGATTTTATACCCCTACATCAACATATCAAAAAATTAGAAAAAGAGAATTTAACGATCGTAAATGGTATGATACTTTAAGTAAAGATTTTACGATGATGTAAGGAGAATTATTTATGGCTAAACAAATTAAGATTTTAATTGATAGTCTAAGATTACGTGAAACTCCATCCCTATCTGGAAGAATTTTGGGATATGCCGAGAAGGGTGTTCATTCTTATAGTGATGTCGTTTCTGTTCCCCCTTATTTCTGATATCACATAGAGAATGGTTATGTAGCTAATGTTCAGGGAGCTGTCATTGAATTGACTCTCCCTGAGCCGGCTACAGAAGATTCTTCCAGAGATCAGGTGTATGTAAGTGATGTTGCATTGAGTATAAGATCAAAACCGACAACGGCGTCAGATAGACTTGGAATATGCGTTAGAAATTCTTATTATGATGTTTTAGATTTTGAAGAACGCTCTGATTATACGTGAT
>Ga0247609_10007719_pt1 | contig 10225 bp, 12 predicted proteins | sample 172DNAGHGlowgp2_FD_193487 | JGI IMG/M metagenome (GOLD analysis project Ga0247609, IMG submission 193487) | Sheep rumen microbial communities from Palmerston North, Manawatu-Wanganui, New Zealand - 1728 DNA GHGlow gp2 | ecosystem: Host-associated > Mammals > Digestive system > Stomach > Rumen ...
TAATGACAGAAATTTTTGAATGTGCGAAACAAATGAATCTTCATAATATTGATTTGGAAGTTGTTGCAGATAATAAGGCAGCCATCGCGCTTTATCATAAAATGGGTTTCACTGATATCGGAGTATATAAGAATTATTGGTTTGCAAACAATGCATACAAAGATGCAAATCTTATGCAGAAATGCCTTCAGGACTGATAACGAATCAGTTTTTTACAGGCGTAGAACCGATGAATCAGCATGTTTGGAAAGAAGCAGATATTGGAAGGGAAAGTACATATGAATGAGAATTTAAGACTTGCCCATGAAATGAAATTGGTAAAATCGGTACAGGAAAAATCAACATGTTCTCTTGTTCCTTACTCCCCGGAGTTTCAAGAAGCATATAAACAGATGTATAATTCGTGCTATCACGAAATGCGCGAAGCACTTCATATCGAACCTTATGATTTTATACAGGATGATTCTTTCTTTGACAGCAAAATGGATTCGGTATATTGTCTTATTAAAGATGGAATTTTTATTGGAAGTGTTGCTCTTAAAGGAAAAGAAATTGATGACCTTCTCGTTGCACCTGATTATCAAGGCCGTGGGATAGGAAGAGATATTCTTCTTTGGGCAATAGAACATATTTCGGAGGAGCCGGTAATTCTTCATGTGGCAGATTGGAACAAAAGAGCAATCCGTTTATATGAAAGCTTGGGATTTGAAATCATAAAAACATTTGAGATAGGTAGATAAAAAAATTAAGAAAAGAGGTTGAAAAATGGTTCGCTGCGAAGCATATGCTCCATGCAGAGCTTGAGGAGGCTGTGTGGAGGATAATTGAATCCTCAGGCTTTGCTTCTTAAAAGAAAATAAAAAAGGAGCAAAGAAATGAAAACAAAAAACAATTTAAGAGATTTTTATATACTTTGGAGTACCCAGAGTCTTTCGCAATTGGGAAGTGCAATTACGGCATTTGCCTTAACTTTATGGCTTTATGAGAAAACAGGGTCAGCGCTTAGTACGGCGGCTCTCAGAATCTGCACATATGCGCCGTATGTTTTGATGAGCATTTTTGCAGGTGCTCTTTCAGATAAGTTTGATAAGAAAAAGACCATGCTTGTATGTGATCTTTTGGCGGCGTCTAGTACGGTAGCGGTGTTTGTGCTTTATAAAGTCGATATGTTAAATGTATGGCATTTATATCTGATCAATGCTGTTTCGGGACTTATGAATACGGTTCAGCAGCCGGCATCGGAAGTTGCATATACGCTGATAATCCCTAAAGAGTACTATCAGAAAACCAGCGGACTTCAGTCTTTGTCCAGATCGCTTATAACAATCGGCAATCCGATCATAGCGGCAGCAGTTTACGGTTTTGCGGGTCTGGATGCGGCAATAGCAATTGATTTAATTACATTTGCAATTGCGTTTACGGCACTTTTGGCATTCATAAAAATACCGGATATCCCGAAAGACGGAGAGAAAAATGAAGGCATTCTTCGACTTGCAAAAGAAGGGTTGAAGTATCTTAAAGAGAATCCGATGATTTTGTATGTGATTCTATTTATGTCGGGAGTGAACTTTATTGCATCCGCATTTGATGCAACTCTTCCCGCATATGTGATACCGAATCCCCGAGGCGGTAATAACATGCTCGGCTTTGTGACATCTTTTTCGGGAATAGCAATGGTGGTCGGAAGTTTAATTGTTACGGTTTTACCAAAACCCAAAGACAGAGTAAAAGTGATTTTTTTATCCATGCTTTTTTCGCTGTCAACCGAGAATTTTCTTCTCGCATTTTCAAGACTCCCGCTGCTTTGGTGTATAAGTCAGTTTCTGGGATGGGTTTTCGTGCCTGTTATGAGCGCCAACCAGAATGTGATCATGAGGAACAGCATTCCTTCGAAACTTCAGGGAAGAGTTTATGCATGTCGAAACACGCTTCAGTTTTTTACCATTCCGATCGGTCTCGTATTCGGAGGGTTTATGGTGGATGAAGTGTGCGAGCCGATTATGAGTAAGGCAGGAAGCATCATGAACTTTCTCTTTGGAACAGGGAAAGGATCGGGAGCTGCACTTATGATGTTTATTCTCGGTGTTTTGGGTACGTTAATGTGTATAATCTTTTGGAATAAACTAAAAAAATACCAATATACCGAAGAGTGATTCGGTAAATGAAATTTAAGCACAATCTGATAAAGGTTGTGCTTTTTATGTACTGTTTGATTTAAGACAAAATCATGTTAAACTTAATTAGAAATTAGGGATTGATAAATCATGAAGATAGAATACAGAAAAGCAAACGCGAAAACGCAGAGGTTAAGGATATGGAGTACAGTACAAAGATTTCGGAAAGAATGTGGAATCAGCCTGATAAAGGAGAACTTGAGGCTGAAAGAGAGAAAACATTTATAGATGATATTGTTCAAAAAGACTTTATAGAAAAAGAGCTTTTGGCAAATACAGATGACATCGAAACTGTTTTTGACGGTGGAGCAGGGTGTGGCCGTTTTTCAATTCTTCTTGCTAAGAAAGGATTGAAGGTTACGCATTTTGACATATCTGTTCCGATGATCGAGAAGGCTAAAGAGATTGCGGCAAAAGAAGGGGTGCTTGATAAGATTACGTTTGTTCAAGGAGCATTGGAGGATTTATCTGCGTATAAAGACAAGTCTTTCGACCTGGTTATGTCTTTTGATGCACCGATTTCTTATACCTATCCAAATCAGGAAAAGACAATAAGCGAACTTGTAAGAATAGCTCGAAAAAGAATAATCATAAGTGTATCAAGCAGACTCGGAGCACTTCCGTATGCATCTAATCCGATTCAGAAGAATCAGTTTATTCTTGATAAGGACAGTAAGGACGGATGGGTTCAGTGGTGCATAAGTAATCGTGATAAAGCAATTGCTGATTTTTCTTTTTCGAAAGAATCCATAATGAAAACTTATGAAACAGGTCTTTTCGGAGATATCGAAGAGTCAAAAAAATCATATGACAGAGGAGAAGTCCCATGGAGTATTTCGTATCATTTCATGCCGGATGAACTTAAAGGAATTCTTGAGAAAAACGGAGTGAAAAATATTGAACTTGCAGGTCCCGGGGCTTTTGCAAGAACGATTCCGAACGAGATACTGGTTAAGATTATGAATGATCCCGCACAGAGAAGAGATTTCCTTGATTTCTGCCATATTTACGACAGTAATCCTTATGTATGCGGCATGGGCAAAGATAATCTTTTTGCAAAGGGTGAAATAAAAGAATAAATTGCCATAAAGGATGAAATCAATAAAAAGATGATATATGAATTAACAGATACATCAAAAGCAGAATATCTTTTTGAAGGTTGGCAGGAAACTCTAATATATTCCTGTCTGCAAAAAGTAATGGGAAAAGTCTTCGTTACGGATTTGGAGTGCCCGAAGTCAGCAATGGCTTTTGTCGGATGCTTTGCTTTTTATGCGGAAAAACTTGGATATGAATTTGATCATGAATATACCGCATATGAGGTGTCGGGCGAGGAAAGGACGCATTAAGGAGGTAAAACAGAAAAAATCTGTTGAAAAGAGAAAAAAATGGAAAAAATATCTTTGATTGAATTGGATGAGTCTTTCCTTCCAAAGATGGCAGAGTTATATAAAGAGGCTTTTGCCGGGGAACCGTGGAACGATGACTGGAGTGATTCGAAGCAGTTAAATGAGTATATTAAAGATATATCAAAGGCTTATAATGCTCTGAATTATGGCCTGATAATTGACGGAGAGCTGGCAGGTATGTCTGTCGGAAGGATTAACCACTGGTGGGAAGGAACAAACTATAATATCGGCGAACTCTGCATAGCTCCCAAATATCAGAGACAGGGTATCGGTTCTAAATTTCTTGAGCTTATTGAACAAAGAGTCCGCGAAAAAGGCTTGGCAGGTATTTTCCTGCAGACAGATAACGATAAACCATCCTATCATTTTTATCATAAAAACGGGTTTAATGACCTCGATATGCACATAAGTTTGTATAAGAGCGTGAGAAGCAATGAACCTCAAGTTAAGAACGAAGAATCTGACGGCGGGGAGATAACATACGATACTGCCAATCTGAATGATATATCGGAACTTATACGTTTAAGAATTCTTTACATGATAGATGATTTCGGCTCCGTATCAGATGAAGAAAGAGAAGGAATGGAAAAACAGCTTCCTGATTATTTTGAGAGAGAACTCGGGAAAAAACTTGTGGCATTTGTCGCCAGAGCAGAGGGAAGACTTGTTGCAGCGGCATACCTTCATATTATCGAAATGCCAGCAAATTCAATTCTGTTAAACGGCACTTATGGTGAGGTGTTGAGTGTGTATACAGAACCTGAATATCGTGGAAAAGGCATCTGTACAAAACTCATACAAAAACTCATAGACTATGGCAGAGAAGCAGGCCTTGGTAGAATAGATTTAAGTGCAACTTCCGAAGGATATCCGATTTATTCAAAGCTCGGATTTAAAGACAAAGAAAAAAGATATACGGATATGAGATATAACTTTTGATTTCAGAGTTTTTGGAGATATATACAGTGAGTATAAGAACAAATTATGAAAAATGGTACGAAGGGGATGATTATTACTGGGGCACAGAACCCGGCAGTTTTCTTGATGAATTAATCAGTTTGTGTCCTCCTTCCGAAGATAAAAAGGTACTGGACATAGGTGGCGGCGAAGGGAAAGACGCCGTATACATGGCAGAGAAAGGATATGATGTATCTGCTTTTGATCTGACGGAAAACGGTATCAGAAAAACCATTGCGTTAGCTCAAACCAAAGGTGTGAAGATTAATGCATATGTTGATGATATCAATACATTTGATTTAAGTGAGCAGTATGACATAATCTATTCTACCGGAACTGTTCAATATCTGTTTGATGAGAACAAGGAAGAATTCTTTAAAAAACTTGAGAAGCTAACCAAACCTGACGGTATCGTATTTATCAATGTGTTTGTGGAAAAGTCTTTCCTTGAATTGCCGCCTGACTGGGATATGGAAGAAAAGATGTGGAAGTCGGGTGAACTGTTTACGTATTTTGCCGACTGGAAATTTGAACGCATTGACGAAGTGATTTTCGAAGATTTCAGCGGAGGAAAATCTCATTATCACTGCATGGATACGATTGTGTGCAGAAAGGTTAACTGGAAATAAGAAAGGGAAACATTACTATGTCCATAGAATTGACCAAAGACAAAATGGAAGAATATTTCAAGCAGTATTTGAGGGAAATTTTTACTTATTCTGAAATAAAGAGTGTTTTGTCGAAAGAAATCGTCATCACAAGAGAGACGATAGATGAGGCCGGAAAGCAGGCGTTTGATGCGAACTATCACGACAAATACAGCGATATAGATATGTCAATCAAAGTGTGCCTTCCCATAGACGGTTCGGTAACGCCTGAGGAATATAATAAAAGAATAGACAGATTCGGCGTGTCGAGTGATACGGCGCTTGGTTTTATGTTTGTTCCCAACAACCGGATATACAGGATAATCTTCAAAAACGGAATGCGTTATGATTTCGGTTTTGATTTTGAGTACGATGGGCAAGAACCGCTTGTTTTGGAACCGTATGCTGCCAAAGAGGATAATGCAGACTGGCCGGCAGACAATATCGACAGATTCTGGTTTATTCAGGTTCAGGCCCTTGGAAAACTGTATCGCCAAGACTATATCATCAGCAACCATCTTGCAAACATGAATTGTAACGATACGCTGGTAATGCAGATGGTTTTAAGAGACCTTGAATATAAAACAAATCATCACAGATACGGACATGCTGAAGAATTGGAATATGTTAAAGATTTGGGAAAGAATCCGTATAAGCATGATGACGCGACTTTTAATTTGATTGCAGATCATCTTTATGCTGCGGCGCTTGCCTATGACAGACTGGCGAAATTTTTCTATCCCGAATATCAAGACAGAAGCAGGGATTTCCTGGCAATTTGGGATTGGTATGAATCTTAAGTTTTATTAAGCAAGAGGACATTAATAATGATTATTATAATTACGGGCGCATCCCATACGGGAAAGACATTACTGGCCCAGAGGATGCTTGAAAAATATAAATATCCGTATCTTTCGATTGACCATCTTAAAATGGGACTTATAAGAAGCGGAAACACATCTCTTACTCTTGAAGATGATGAAGAAATGACGGTTTATATTTGGCCGATAGTCAGGGAAATGATTAAGACCGCTATCGAGAATAAACAGAATCTTATTGTCGAAGGCTGCTATATTCCTTTCGACTGGCGAAAGGATTTTGATGACGAATACCTTAAGGATATAAAGTTTATCTGCCTTGCAATGACAGAAGAATATATTGACACGCACTTCGAAGAAATCAGAAATCACGCTTCGGATATAGAGTCAAGAATAGACGACAGCGGTTGCTCTTTAGATTGGATAAAAGAAGAAAACAAAAGATTCTTAGAAGGTTTTAAAAAGACCGGCGAAATCGTAGAACTCATAGATTCAAATTACGAAAAGGTTACAAATGCCCAATTATAAAAAGACCAAAACAGCCTGTTATCTTGGCTTTATAACACAGGCTATAGCTGCGAACTTTGCGCCGCTTTTATTCTTAAAATTTCATAGAGACTATGGTATATCGCTTGGAAACATTGCTTTAATTTCCACTGTTTTCTTTTTCACACAGTTGCTGGTAGACCTTTTTTGCGCCAAGTTTGTGGATAAGATCGGTTACAGGGTTTCAATTGTGGCATCCGAAGTTTTGTCGGCAGCAGGTTTGATTGCACTTGCCTTTTTGCCGGATTTACTTCCGAATGCGTTCGCCGGAATTCTTATAAGTGTTACGGTATATGCAATCGGAAGCGGACTTATAGAGGTTTTGGTCAGTCCCATCGTAGAGGCATGTCCTTTTGAAAACAAAGAGGCGACCATGAGCCTTCTGCATTCTTTTTACTGCTGGGGTTCGGTTGGAACCATCGTTATTTCGACTGCCTTTTTTGCAATATTTGGAATGAACGCTTGGAGGTGGCTCGCCGTAATCTGGGCACTGGTTCCCGCAATAAACATTTTTAATTTTGCGACCTGTCCCATAGTTCCCATTGTTGAAGAAGGAAAGGGAATGGGAATACGACAGCTTGCAAAGAAGCCGCTTTTCTGGGTAGCAATCATTTTAATGGTCTGCGCCGGAGCATCGGAACTTGCGATGGCTCAGTGGGCATCTGCTTATGCGGAAGCTGCACTCGGACTTAGCAAAACATTCGGCGATCTTTTGGGTCCGTGTCTCTTTGCCGTCACCATGGGAATAAGCCGTGTGATTTACGGTAAGTACGGAGATAAAATAAAACTTACATCTTTTATGATCGGAAGCGGGGCCTTGTGCGTGGCATGTTACCTGATGGCTTCGATTTCTTCAAATCCCGTCATGGGACTGATAGGATGTATTTTCTGCGGATTCTCCGTCGGAATAATGTGGCCGGGAACCATAAGCATCTCTTCAAAGACATTTCCTACCGGCGGTACTGCGATGTTTGCTCTTCTCGCGATGGCTGGAGACCTCGGAGGCAGCATAGGACCGGCAATAGTCGGAAGGGTCACTCAGTTTGCGGGTGACAACATAAGAGTCGGAATGAGAGTCGGACTTATTTTCCCGACAGTGCTTATATTAATGCTTATTATAATCAGTATATTTGCAGCCAAAACGGAAAAGAACAGCGTATAATAGAGACTAAAAGAAAGGAGTTTTTATGAACAAAATTAAAATAGCTTTTTATGATGCAAAAGAATATGATAAACAGTCTTTTATGGCTTCGAATTTAAATGAGGAATTTGACATCGCATATTATGAAACGAGGCTTAATAAGGATACCTGCAAACTTGCCGAAGGTTGTGATGTTGTATGTATATTTGTCAATGATGACGTTAATCCCGAAGTCATTGATTTGTTAAAAGAAAATGGCGTAAAACTTATTGCTCTTCGTTGTGCGGGATACAACAATGTTGATATTGAATATGCTTACGGCAAAATTCATATAGTCAGAGTCCCCGCGTATTCGCCGTACGCTGTGGCCGAGCATGCAATTGCACTTCTTCTGACATCCATCAGAAGAATTCATAAAGGATATATCAGAACGCGAGATTTTAATTTCAGCTTAAACGGACTGACCGGATTTGATCTTCACGGGAAGACCGTAGGAGTTATCGGTACCGGCAAAATAGGAAGAGTATTTACGGATATTTGCAAGGGCTTCGGAATGAAAGTTATTGCATATGATAAATTTCCTGCCGCAGATTCGGGCATCGAATATGTTTCTTTGGAAGAAATCTGGGAGAGAAGCGATATTATCTCGCTTCACTGTCCTCTGACCGATGAAAACCGCCATATGATAAACGCGGAAACCATCCGTAAAATGAAAAAAGGTGTTGTTTTAATCAATACCTCAAGAGGCGCCCTGATAGATTCGGAGGCTCTTCTGGAAGGAATAAAAGCAAGACAAATCGGCGCAGCGTGTCTCGATGTATACGAAGAAGAATCAAACGTGTTCTTCCATGACTATTCAAACCACATTGTAAATGATGATACATTGGCAAGACTGATTTCCATGCCCAATGTTATCGTAACATCGCATCAGGCCTTCCTTACCAATGAGGCATTGTCGAATATCGCGGATACGACACTTGAAAACATCAGGGAGTTTTTTGAAAAAGACACATGTCCGAACGAGGTTTGTTACAAATGTGCAAACCTGGCAAACTGCAAACAGACTCATGAGAAGAAATGCTTTTAGATAAGGATTTTTAAATGATAACCATAAAAGAAATAACAACGGAAAATATAGATGACGTGCTTGCGCTTAAAGTAAGAGACGACCAGAAAAGTTTTGTGGTTACGAACGCAGAATCTCTTGCGAAAGCCTACGTTTATTCCAAAACAGCATACCCTTTCGCGGTTTATGAAGAAGAAACGCTCGTCGGATTTATCATGATGGGCTATTATGAAGTTAAGGGATATTACACCCTCTGGGAATTTATGATCGATAAAAATTACCAGAATAAAGGTTACGGAAGACAGGCGCTTAATTTGGGAATTAAATTCATAAAAGAAACATTCAACCCCGACAGTATTTATACAGGAGTAGCGCCTGGTAATGCCGTAGCCAAAGGATTATATGAGTCCGTTGGATTTGTATCGACGGGACTTGTTGAACTTGGCATGGAAGAGATGAAACTGTCTCTTAAAAACGAAAATGATAATTAATACAGGACAAAGAACCGATATTCCGGCTTTCTACGCCGGGTGGTTTTCAAACAGAATAAAAGAAGGATTTGTCTTGGTCAGAAACCCATATAATCCGAGTCAGGTGAGTAAATACAAACTTGATCCGTCCGTTGTTGACGTGATAGGATTTTGCACCAAAAACCCGGCACCCATGTTTCCGTACATGGATTTAATAAAGGATTTCGGTCAGTATTGGTTTGTGACACTGACTCCCTACGGAAGAGATATTGAGCCGAATGTACCCGATAAACATCAGCTCATAAAAGATATTAAAAAGTTATCGGATATGGTGGGAGTGAATTCCGTGGGATGGAGATATGATCCGATTTTTCTTTCCGAAAAATATACATCGGAGTATCATTTACACGCATTCAGACAAATAGCGGAAAGCCTTAAGGGATACACTGATACCGTGGTAATAAGTTTTATAGATCTTTATCCGAAAGTCAGAAAGAATTTTCCCGAGGCAAAAGAAGTATCAAAAGAAGACAGAATAACTCTCGGAAAAGAAATAATTAAAATTGCATCCGAATGCGGAATGACGGTTAAGCCTTGTGCGGAGGGTGATGAACTAGCCAAGTACGGAGCCGACTGCAGCGGCTGCATGAAGATAAGCGATTACGAAAAGGCGATTGGAAAAAGGCTGAATGCGCCGAAGAAAAAAGGCGCCAGAGCGGAATGCGCCTGTTACTTATCCTGTGATATAGGAGCATACAATACCTGCATGCATCTTTGCAAATACTGTTATGCAAATGCCGAAGCAAAAACCATATTTGAACAGCATAAAATGCATGACCCTGCATCTCCTTTTTTAATCGGAAATCATATGGAAGGTGATGTGATACATGAAGTGGTGCAGGAATCATGGATAGATCTTCAGGAGAAACTGTTTTAAAAAAGTTAAGCAAATGTACAGGAGTTAATTGCCATGAATAAGACCAATGAAGAACGCCTT
>Ga0247609_10007720_pt1 | contig 10225 bp, 7 predicted proteins | sample 172DNAGHGlowgp2_FD_193487 | JGI IMG/M metagenome (GOLD analysis project Ga0247609, IMG submission 193487) | Sheep rumen microbial communities from Palmerston North, Manawatu-Wanganui, New Zealand - 1728 DNA GHGlow gp2 | ecosystem: Host-associated > Mammals > Digestive system > Stomach > Rumen ...
CAGATACGTCCCGTCCTTCGCCTTCTGGAAGCGGATGAACTGCTTCATCCTCAGCTGTTCGTGCAACACCCGGCGGGCGATATTCGTCACGGCGAGCACGTCAGCATCAGCGAAGTTTCGCGATATATCCCCCTGACGGAACACCTTACATATATATAGGAACAGTGGCGTGTTTAGTTCCCGCAGCTCCGATAGCCAACTGACGGAAATCAGTCGCAGGGCCTCGCGCGTTAATTTTTTCTCCAGTCCTGTCCACACCCGTCGTGCTTTTTCCTCATCTGTCGTCACGTGATAGGTATGGTCGCAGAACAACGGCAGCGCGTCGCCCTCCGCCAGCAACTCCTGTGGCTCTTCTTTCAGGCTGAAGGCATCGAACACCGCCGTCAGTAGCCCGTCCATTGTTCCGTCAAATATATATACCGTCATTCTCCAAAATCCAGTTTTAGTTGCATTTCTTCTGCTGCCTGTTTCTTCTGCGCTTTCGACACGAGCAATGGTCTTAGGCGCTCAGGACGCAGTTCGTTGATGCCGATGATGGGCTGCGAAAATTGCGAGGTGAGCTCGTTGCAGGTGATGAAGTACTTCGCCTTCTTCATCACCACGCCCATCTTCTTCAAGTCGTAACTGGTGAGGCGGTTGAAGCGGCGGCTGTTGACGATAAGCCAAGCAGACTTTGTTCCCAGGCCAGGGACACGCAGTAGCTGCTCGTAGTCAGCCGTATTGATGTCGACGGGGAACGCCTCTGGGTGTCGCAGTGCCCACGCTAGTTTGGGATCTACTTCGAGGTCGAGGTTGGCGTGCATCTCGTCGACGATTTCGTCGACTTTAAAGTGATAGAACCGTAGCAGCCAGTCGGCCTGATACAGGCGGTTCTCTCGCACCAAGGGTGGCTGCTTGAGTATTGGCAGTCGCGGGTCGTAGGTGTTCACACTGACATAACCGGAGTAATATACACGCCGCATGGTGGGCTGACCATAGAGCATCGATGACATGGTGAGGATATCCTTGTCCGTCTCTTTCGTGGCGCCTACAATCATCTGAGTAGATTGTCCTGCTGGTACAAACCTTGGCGCATAGCGATATTTCTTGCGATCTTCTTTGTTCTCGAGCACGCCTTGCTGGATGAGCTTCATGGGCTGGAACACGCTCTTGTGGTCCTTTTCTGGTGCCAGGAGTTTCAGCGACTCCTCCTTAGGAATCTCAATGTTCACGCTCATACGGTCGGCATAGCGGCCGGCCTCGTTGAGAAGTTCCTGCGAACAGCCAGGAATGCTCTTCAGATGGATGTAGCCGTTGAAGCGATGCACGGTCCTGAGGTCGCGGGCAATGGCTGCCAGTCGCTCCATCGTGTAGTCGGGATTGCGCACCACACCGCTGGATAAGAAAAGTCCCTCGATATAGTTTCTGCGATAGAACTCCATCGTGATTTCCTCCAGTTCGCTGACGGAAAGCGTCGCACGCTTGATATCGTTGCTTCGCCGGTTGATGCAGTAGGCACAGTCGTACATACAGTAGTTTGTCAGCATCACCTTCAACAGCGAGATGCATCGTCCGTCGTCGGCAAACGAGTGACAGATACCAATGCCACCCACCGTCGAGCCTACCATGCCTTGTTTACCTTTGCGCACGGTACCGCTCGACGAGCACGATACGTCGTACTTCGCCGACTCTGCGAGTATCCGCAGTTTCTCCATCGTCTTTTCTGTCAACATGGCTGCAAAGGTACAAACGAGTTGTCCCAAAAGTCGGGACACCTTTATTTATTTAACTTTCTTTATGATTCAAACATTGCCCAGATACACGTGCATGAAACCTTCTTCCTCAGCGATGCGCTTAGCAGATTTCAGCGTCGCGTAGGGCGTGGGAGGCGTGTCCTGCATCTTGTAGCGGGGGAAGAAACGGCTGAAATGCAGCGGCGCTTCAGCGAGGTCATTGTCTGCGAGCCAATGACACATCCGACGAATCATCTGCATATCATCGTTGACACCAGGAATGACGAGATTGGTGATTTCCACCCACACGCCGGCCTGCTTCATGGCGAGAATGGTTTCGAGTACAGGTTGGAGATGACCACCGTTTACTTTCATATAGATGTCGTCACTAAACGACTTGAGGTCGACGTTGGCGGCATCGAGGTACGGCAGAAGGTCGCTTAGCGGTTCCTGACAGACGTAGCCCGCCGTGACGAGGATGTTCCAAAGCCCTGCCTCATGTGCCAGTCGGGCACAATCAATGATGTATTCGAGATAGGTCAGCGGTTCAGTATAGGTGTAGGCGATACTAGGACAATGTTGCTTTTGGCAGAGCGCGACAACGTCCTCAGGCGACAACTCGTAATGATTGACATCTGCGGGCGACACCTGCGAAATATCATAGTTCTGACAGTTCAGACAGCGGAAATTACAACCCGTACAGGCCAGTGACAGACACGTTGTGCCAGGATGGAAGTGGTACAGTGGCTTCTTCTCTATGGGGTCGATGGCCAACGAACAAGGTTGGCCGTATACCTCACTCACGAGCACGCCATCCTGATTTCTTCTACTGAGACACACGCCCGTCTTACCCTCGGCAATACGACAATGGTGCGGACAAAGCGTACACTCCACCCGTCCGTCATCCAACCGCTTATAATACCTGCATTCCATCAGAACACGATTGCTTCGTAAACGTAAAGTTCTGCGTCGCGCCAGCCGTCCCAGCCAAGTCCGGCCTTGTCCTGCGAACAGTGTCCCACGAACTCCTCCTTCGTCCAGTTTACTTCGTCGGCCACTTGTGGCAGGAACGTGCCGCTGCGGTAACCCTTTTTGATATAGATGCCGTGACGATGCAGTTCAAACTCGTCCAGACTCTGGATGCGACGCATAGGCGTAAGCACGGAAATCTCAATATCGAGGTCGTCCAGTTCATCGCGAGTGACTGGCATGAACCGCGGATCCTCAAAAGCTGCTGCCCGTGCCATCTCTGCCACTATCTCATGCAAAGGATAATCCTCGCCAAAATGCCCAATACAGCCACGCAAATGGCCATGCTTGTGCAGCGAGACGAAGGCACCACACTTAGAGTTGAGAATTAATAATTTAGAATTGATAATTGGCTGCGCGATAGGCTTGCCGTCCAATGAATCGCGAATGCTATTAAAAGCGATCTCTTTCAGTGTCTTTTTATCTGCATCAGAAAGGGTGAAACTTGTGCTGTTCTTTCGTAGGACCGCAAACGAGTGATACCCCACCACGCGATCATGCTCACCGCTGATGTCGCCCGAGTTCTGATACATCAGGTGCCTCACCTCATACTCGTTGTCGAGCATCAGCATCAGCGTGATGATGGCAAACTCACCGCACGCACTCGTATGCAGATTGCGTTTACCACTTTGTGCATTGGCATTGATGGTTGCAATAAACTCCTCCACGTCGCCCGTTTCGATGGCCTTACCTGTCCGTGCATCCACCTCGCAGGCATCCTCATACGACGGATAGTGCGAGAAATCGCTGCTAATCACAAAGAGATTCTCGTCCGTAAAGTACGGCTTCAGCGCCTCCGCCATCCGTTTCAGTTTGTCGTAATCATTTGTCGAAATAATGATCGGCACAATCGGCGGCACCTCTTGCTTGTGCATAGCAAAGCGTCTCTGCAAGAACGGCAACTGCACCTCCAAGCAATGCTCCCTGTCATGCACCTCGGGCTTGTAGTGAAACACAGAATCCGTTGTGGTTAAAGCAACAACTGTCTCATGGTCTACCTTTACATTGCCTAATGGCGTGGCATAATACTCTGCCTCCGTGTTCACCGATGCTCCGTCGAGCCATTCGTGGTGACTCGGTCCTAGAAGAAAAATCCGTTTGTACTGTTTCTTCGCGTCTATCGCCATATACGCTGATGCCGCCACGTTGCCCGAGTAATAATACCCCGCATGAGGCACTATCAGCGCTGCCATGTTCTGATACTTCGCGTCGCCACGATGCAACGCCAAGAAGCTATCCACCTCCTCGCTCAGTTCCCTGGCATCGCCCGTATAGAATCGGTTTGCTTGTGTCGCCGGCCTCACCACAGGCGCCTGCGTCTGACCCTTACATCCATTCATCATCATCGTTGTCGTTAGGATTAGTATAATCGTTTTGATGCTCATGCTACTTAATCAGCTTCTCTATCTGTTTCTCTGTAGCCTCAGGCAACAGTTTACTAAGATGCGCCTTCATCCGCTCGAACGACTCTTTCGGCGTGCGCTCACATCGACATATCTTGCGCCCTAATAGTCGCTCCGGTGTCGTCAACAGCGACCAGCCCCAGCCGTATTCGCGCCCATGTTTGTCCGTGGGATATACAAAGTCCTCCGTCACGATGCGGCAGGCCATCTGCAGGCGTGTCACGTAACCGTCAAACTTACTCCGCATCTTAGGCCCGTCGAAACCACAAGCCGCCCGCAGTTCGCGCGTTATCAGACTGTCGTGTTCGGCCAGCGTCAAGAGGATTGCTTCTTCGATACTGCCCTCAATTGGCGCTAGTCTCGAAGCACGGCGATAGTTGCACAAATCAGGCCACCACTCCTTGCTCACAAAACCCGCTTTGCCCGCAAAGAACTTGCCATACACACAGCGCCCCTCCGTCACGATGGGGCCTTTCCACTTCCACAACGGCCAGTCCCAGCCACCATCGTCGAACACCACATATCGATTGTCCTCGTCGACGACATCCTCAGCCGAATAACCGCGAATCCCACTATCTAGAAGAGGCAAAAAGCCCACCTCCTGAATGTAGTCCATCAGCTCAGGACAACTATGAATCTCCACGTTCCTCATAACTTGATATTTCGTTGCGAAATTACGAAAAAGAATTGAATTACGCAAATTTTTCACTAAAACGATATGTGAAAATTTTGTTTTTCGAATAATAATTATTATATTTGCGCTCGATATTCATCTAAAAACGACAAGACATATGAAAGAATTAAAAGGAACGAAGACCGAGCAGAACCTCAAGGAGGCTTTTGCTGGCGAGAGCATGGCTAGAAACAAGTACACGTATTTTGCATCGCGCGCCAAGAAAGATGGATTTGTGCAGATTGCCTCGATTTTTGAGGAAACAGCTGCCAACGAGAAAGAGCATGCGAAGATGTGGTATAAGTACCTGAATGGTGGTAGTGTAAGTGATACAAAGGCGAATCTGGCGGATGCTGCCAATGGCGAGAACTTCGAGTGGACGGATATGTATGCCCGTATGGCCAAGGAGGCTCGCGAGGAGGGTTTCGACGAGATTGCCGAGAAGTTCGAATTGGTGGGGGCTATCGAGAAGCACCACGAGGAGCGCTATCGTAAGCTGCTGAAGAATATCGAGGATGCAATTGTATTCTCACGCGAGGGCGATGTCATCTGGCAGTGCAGCAATTGCGGACATATCGTCATCGGCAAGAAGGCGCCTGAGGTGTGTCCTACCTGCGACCATCCTCAGAGCTATTTCCAGATTAAGGCAGAGAACTTTTGACGATGAAATGAACAAACGCTCGCAGAATCCACAGGGTCCGACAACGGCGAAGGAACGGCATGTGATACTGGATGCGCTCAGAGGACTGGCGCTGCTAGGCATTGCGCTGGCAAACTTCCCAGAGTTCGCGCTTTGGACGTTTCTGTCGGCTGACGAACAGCAGGCGATGACGACGGCAGGCATCGACGAGGTGGTGCGTTACCTGCAGTATCTGCTGGTCGACGGGAAGTTCTATACCATCTTCTCGCTGTTGTTTGGTGTGGGCTTCTCGCTGATTCTGAGTCGCCATCCGGTGTCGCTGTTTGTGCGCAGGATGCTGATTCTCGCAGTCGCTCGTGGGCGTGCTGCTGTTTTATGGCCTCGGATTCGGTTTGGGCTGTTCCTTCGGACTGGTGTATGTGGAGTTGACGGCATTTGTGGTGTTTGTGCTGCAAATCGTTGTTTGTAAGTGGTGGCTTCATCACTTCCGCTTCGGTCCATTAGAATGGGTGTGGCGCATGTTGACGTATGGGCGTTTTTTCAATTTAAGGTGACGAAAGAGATATGAAGAAGATTATCGTAGCGATCGATTCGTTTAAGGGTTGTCTGACGTCCGCCGAGGCTAATCAGGCGGCAAGTGAGGGTATTCTTGCAAAGATGCCTGAGATAGAGATCGTGCAGGTGCCTGTAAGTGATGGTGGCGAGGGATTTTTAGAGGCGTTTCAGGCGGCGATAGGGGGCGAGATCGTAGAGGTCAACGTGAAAGACCCGCTGATGCGAACCATCGTGGCGCAGTATCTCATGCAGGGCGATACAGCGGTGATAGAAATCGCCAAGGCCAGCGGACTGACGCTGCTTTCGCCAGAGGAGCGTAATCCGATGGTGGCCACAAGTTATGGCACAGGTCAGTTGGTAGTGGATGCCGTAAGAAAAGGCTGTAAACACATCATTGTAGGACTTGGCGGAAGTGCCACCAGCGATTGCGGTATAGGCATGTTGCGGGCGATTATTGATAGTTTTTCGAAGGGAGGCAACTGGGACGATATACGCGAACTGGATGATGTTCGCTTCACGATTGCGACAGATGTCACTAATCCGCTTTGTGACGATAATGGCGCAGCACATGTGTTCGCACCTCAAAAGGGTGCTTCACATGATGACGTTCTTGCCCTCGATGCTCGCGCCAAACGCTTTGCGGAAGTCTCTGCCAAGCACTTTGGTCGTGACAGCCAGAATACGCCAGGGGCAGGAGCTGCAGGTGGCTTAGGCTATGCGTTCCTGCAATACATGAATGCCGACTGTCGCTCTGGTATCGACCTCCTGTTAGACACCATCCATTTCGATGACCTCTTGCAAGACGCTGATCTCGTAATTACTGGCGAAGGCTCTGCCGATTGTCAGACTCTCATGGGCAAACTTCCCTTTGGCATTCTCCAACGAGCCCAACGTCATCACATCCCCGTCATGCTAATAGCCGGTCGCATCGCTGATGAACAACAACTCCTCGATGCCGGCTTCGTCCGCGCCGCCTGTATCAACCCTCCTGGCTTACCTCTCGAAATCGCCACCCAACCCGAAACAGCAAAAGAGAATATAAGGCATGTAATGACTCAAATAAGTGTTTGTATGATGATTACCTAGATTATAAGGATGTGCCGCTGATGAATCAGGACATTGAGTTTCCTGAGCCTGAGGCTGTGAGGCGTCTGCGGGCTACAGTAAAAGAGGCTGACGCGCTCTGGGTGTTCACACCAGAGTATAACTTCAGTTATCCTGGTCATGTGAAGAATCTGTTCGACTGGCTGTCGCGCCCTCTGATGGCAGGCGACTACGAGACGCCTACAGTGATAAACGGCAAGAAAGTGGCGCTGAGTGGTGCCGGAGGAAAGATGGCAACTGCGAAATGTCGCGAGAAGCTAACGGAACTACTCACCTTTATCAAGGCCGACGTGATGGAACAGCAGACGGGTATCGTGCTGAATATGGAGGCATGGACGGAGGGTAGGATGATTCTCAGCGATGAGCAAAAAGCAACGCTGAAGGATCAAGTTGAGACCTTCCTGAAGTTCGTGTAAAATTTCGATTCTATTGCATGCGTTGCAGGCCTTCCCAGCGTACATTCCAAGTGCCGTCTTTTGGGAATCCAGGGTTTAGGGGCATGGTGCAACCTTCCCATCCAGCACACATCATGGCGATGGCTGTAAGCAGGGCACCATTGCCCGGCAGATAGATGCGCAGACGGTCGGGTGTCTGGAAATTATGGCCACTGGGCAGATAGGTGTTCTTTTGCGTGCCGATGAGCAACGCCTTGAGCGCTGTTTCCGGTTCACCAAGGCGAGCAGCCGTCATCGCTATCATACCATAATCCCACCCCCATGTAGTTTGCCAATTCCAATGTTGCATCACCCAGTCGAGCGTCTTTTTCATTTCCACCTTATTATATATAGGGTAGTATGGCAATAGACCGCAAGCACCTAAAACGGCTGGATGGTCGTTGCGACATTTATCCGTAAAGGTCTCTATCTTTTTGGTAGATGCATCGAAAGGATCGAAGGCTTCGGAGGGCTCTGTCATTGTAGAGATACCAGCAGTATAAATACCGTTTGTCTCGGGTAGAGCGGACATCTTTTGAACAATATCGTCCCATAAGGCAATACGCTCTTTACCCATACGCTCGCGCCATTGATTGGCTACAGAAAGACCGTAGCACCAATAAGCCAGTTCGAAGGGTTGATTGTAAGAGATGTCTTTCGTCATGCATTCCTGCATGGCAGTGGCACCCTTTAAGATGTAGCGTTTTGTTTTGGTATCGAATGTGGCAAAGTCGGCCATGAATTCTGCGGTAGCTTCCACTTGTTCGCCATAGGTCTTCAGCGTTTCGGGTGTTGGCTTGGCACGATACATCTCTTCTGCGAGATAAATGTAGTGGGGTTGTTGCCATATGAGGAAAGAGCCTGTATTCGAGGGAGCTTCCCCAGCCCAAGGGTCGGTCATTTTCATCCAACGCACACCTTTGAACCCTTGGCGCTCGGCTATCTGGCGCGCTACCGGGTAAGCGGTATTGTTGTACCACTTGAGCATTTGTTCCACAACCTCGGGTCGATTCCAAAGCGCAAAATCAACGACGTGCCACCAAGTCATCTCCAAATGCGGGCGACCAAACCAAGTGTTGTAAGTAAGGCCAGACTCTTGCGGAGGCATGTTGTTGGCACAGTTAATCTGGGTGAGGTATTGAGAAAGAACTACACGACGCTCTAATTCCTTGGCGCGTTGGTCAGTACATTGCGAGAAATCGACGAATGCCCCTTGTTGCCACCAGTGATTCCAGTGGCGAAGGGTACGCTTATGATGTTGGTCGAACTCATACGAGGCCATTTCTTGCTGGGCGATATCCTGAGGCATCGCTGGCAGATATTCGGCTGAAAATGTGAGCACATCGTTACCAGTGGATAACTCAAAATGATGGCGATCGCAAGTGTCGAATTGTGCATCGCCCTCCCATCTTACAACGACATAATACTTGGTATCGTCGAGCTTTCGTTCGATGAGGGCTCTATGGTTGTCAGAGAATAGAAGTTTGCTTTCATGGCGCTCTGGCTTGGTCCAGTCGTTGGCATCATCAGCATGTTTTCCTGTAGGGTAGGAGAACTTCAAAGATACTGTAGCCCGCTGGTCTTTGAGCAGATTGCTATGGATGCGCGCATAGAGTACATCCTTATCAGGCCGTACACCAGTGGTTACTTCCACTACTTCGCCATCGGCCTTAAAGCTAGATTCTATCTCACCATCCCAAAGTTTCTGTTCCTGACGAATAGCGGTGAGTGCTTTCAGAGAAACGGGAGTGCCTTGTGCATCTTTAAGTGAAAGACCAATCGTGCCTAGGTTGAGACGATGGGGATTCTCTCGAAAATATGTTGTAGCTTCCTTATGGCGGCCATCCTCTGATTTCTTATATTCTACGGCATAGACTTCCTGATGGCCATGTCCGAAATCGAAAGCTTTCTCACTTTCAGATGGCATCAAATGGTTGGCGTTTTCGAACTTGTGCCAGCCCCAATCAGACATGGCGTTCAGAGGCACACCTGCCTCATAGTCAAAAGGGTAGCTTTGCAGACCTGTAACGTCAACGGTGGTGGCAAAATGACCATTGCCCACAGAGAGTGATGCCAAATCACTAACCTCCGTAATGACTGGGTTATGGCGATTAACAACAGCGTGACGGTCTATAGAGGCCGTCACGTTGTTTACATTATATCCTAACTTCTCTATTTCGAGCGAGGCCCAGATGAATGGCCCTACGCCCTTGGCATCGTTATCTCGAATCGGTTCGGAGAGATAATAGGCATATCCTCCGTCGCGATGTTTGTTCTCATTTACCTTGCCCTTAGGATTGATTTTCTTCATGGCTTCAATCACCTGAGGGGTTGCGGCAGGGCCAAGACCTGCTACAGAACAACAGTTTGTAAGCGAGATCGTCTTGTCGGCATTCACGCGAATCATGTTTTTGATAATGCCTTGATAAGCCTTGATGCCTGCATCGCGATACTTGGTACCAAGGTAACCTTTGTTATAGGCCTTCAGCAAAACGTAAGCAAACATCGAAGTAGCTGTAGACTCCAGATAGTTGCCTTCACGACCAGGGGCATCCATCACCTGATACCAAGTGCCTGTAGCTTTGTCCTGCCACTTGATAACGGCATCGAGGTCCTTCTGCAAGAGTTCAATAACCTCACCTCTGCGACTATAATCCTCAGGCAGCGCATCGAGT